>Ga0182013_10000485_pt1 | contig 55837 bp, 47 predicted proteins | sample 612S2MmetaG_FD_120487 | JGI IMG/M metagenome (GOLD analysis project Ga0182013, IMG submission 120487) | Permafrost microbial communities from Stordalen Mire, Sweden - 612S2M metaG | ecosystem: Environmental > Terrestrial > Soil > Wetlands > Permafrost | place: Sweden: Stordalen | collected...
ATTCTACGGTGGATGTGCTGGAGTGGAGCAAGGCGGACGGAAGCTTGACGCTGGTGAAGCGCATTGAGTTGTTGCCTGCGGGTTACACGGGCGACACGCACGCCTGCGACACGGTGATTTCAAGGGACGGGAAGTCAGTTTACTTTGCGAATCGCGGCGATAACTCGATTTACTTTTTCCGTGCCGATGAGAAGAGCGGCAGCCTGACGCGAGAAGGACGCTTTGACTGCGGTGGGAAGATTCCGCGCAACTTTGTGCTGGACCCGACGGAGCGCTGGATGCTGGTGGCTAATCAAAGCTCGAATCAGATCAGTGTTTTCGCGCGGAATGTGGAGACGGGCACGCTGGCCGCGGAAGGCAAAAGCTTTGCGGCGGCCGAGCCGATGTGCATTTTGTTTTGAGTGGAACGGTAGGGAATAGGGATTAGGGAATATAAAAAAGCCTGCGTTTCATGCGCTCATCAGGGCTGGGTTTTGGAGAATTGAAGTGGCTCCGGCTGGCACTTCCGCCTCGGGCGGAGGAGTCTCCACAGGCACATGGGCCAGCTCCCAGGTGGAGCGGTCCTTGAGAAGACGCGAAACCAGCGCTGAGTGCATGGCGTGGCCGGCGCGCTCGGCAACGACGTGGCCCTCGATGCGGCGTCCAGCGAGAGCGAGGTCGCCGATCAGGTCCAAGACTTTATGGCGCACATATTCATCTGGAGAGCGGAGCGGGCCGTTCTCCGGCCCCATCCCGGTGAGAATGATGGTGCACTCGGGGCCTGCGCCGCGGATAAGGCCCATGTCGCGCAGTTTCTGCTCGTCGGCCTTGTAGCCAAAGGTGCGAGCCGGGGCGATGAGCTGACCGTAGGTTTCGGCCGCAAGGTCAATGCAGGCGCTCTGATGGCCCACGGGCGCGGGAAAATCGATGGTGTATTCAATGCTGTAACCAGGACCGGGATAAAGCCCGATGAACTTGTTGCCTTCGAGCACCTCGATCGGGTTGAGCACGCGAATGGTCTCGCGGCGGCGGCGCTGGGTGCGAATGCCCACGCGCAAAAAGGCTTCAACGTAGGGCAGGGCGCTGCCGTCCAGGATGGGCAGCTCCAGGTTATCCAACTCCGCAATCACGTTGTCAACGCCCATGCCGATGAGTGAGGAGAGCAGATGTTCTGTGGTCTGAATCAGCACGCCTTGTCGCATGAGGCTGGTGGCGTAGCTGACCTTGGCCACATAGCGGCCGGTGGCGGGAATCTCGAAGTTGTCAAGATCTGTGCGACGGAAGACGATTCCCGAGCCTGCCGGAGCGGGCAAGAGGCGGAGGGTGACGGGCGCGCCTGAGTGGAGGCCGATCCCGGTGAACTCCAGGGGCGCGGCAATGGTCTGTTCGAGATGGGCGGGATTGGCCAGAGAGTCCCTTTTGAGCGGTGGCAAAACCGCACGCAATCATCAGGGTAGACGCAAAAGGCTATCTCGGCACTGTGGTATTTTTGCCACACTTTGCTTCAGTCAGGCCATTTTATTCACCGGAAACTGGCTGCCTGCACTTGATTAACCGTCGTAGAATCATGAAATCTCAGGTTTTGGAAGACTGGAATGAGCTTGAAAAGTCTTGAAATGCCCACTGCCGTCGATTCCTCCGTCCCCATGCGCGCACTGCTGGCCGGCGCGCGGCGTAAAGAGCATGCCCTGCTTGATCTGATTCAGGAACTGGTGCGGGCAGAGTCGCCTTCTGACGACAAGACGGCTGTGGACGGCTGCGTTGCGCTGGCCGCCGCGCACGCCAAGGCTCGGGACGGGCGCGTGAAGATCCATCGACAAAAGGATTTTGGCAATCTGCTGGAGGCGCGCTTCGGAACAAGATCCAAAACGGGCGCCGCAGGACGAACGCTGCTGTTGGGCCATCTGGACACGGTTTGGCCGCTCGGCACACTGAAGACGATGCCCTGCAAATTGAGTGAAGGCCAGTTGTGGGGGCCCGGCACTCTGGACATGAAGGCCGGCGTGGCGATGGCCTTTACCGCCATCGAGATGCTGACCGAAGCGGGGTTGCTGAATGGGGAGATCGTGCTGCTGCTCACGGGCGATGAGGAGATTGGCAGCCCCGCATCGCGGCCCGCAATTGAGCGAGTGGCGGCGGAGTGCGGACAGGTTTTTGTTCTGGAGCCTGCGCAGGGATTGGCATACAAAACCGCACGCAAAGGTACCGGTGACTTCCGCATTGAGGTGACGGGCGTGGCCGCGCATGCTGGGGTGGACTTCGAGAAAGGCGCGAGCGCAATTCGCGAATTAGCACGCGTGATCGAAACAGTAAGTGGATGGACCGACCTAAAGCGCGGAGTAACGGTGAGCGTGGGTGTTGTGGGCGGCGGGACGAAAAGCAACGTGATTGCCGCAGAGGCGTGGGCAGAGGTTGATCTGCGCATAGTTAGCAAGGCAGACGGCCCGCGCATGGAGCGGAAATTTTTGGCGCTCAAGCCCGCGGACAAGCGTTGCAAGCTGGCCGTAACGGGCGGCATCAACCGCCCGCCGATGGTACGCACTCGCGGAACCGTAAAGCTCTATCAGCAGGCCAGGGCGCTGGCCGGCGGGCTCGGATTCAAGCTGGAAGAGGCTATGAGCGGCGGCGGCTCCGACGGCAACTTCACTTCTGCGCTGGGCATTCCGACTCTGGACGGCATGGGCGCGGTGGGCGAGGGCGCGCATGCACGGCACGAATCCATCGTGGTGGAGCATCTGGCCCAAAGAACCGCTCTGCTGGCTGGATTACTGGCCGGGTGCAACAGTGCAGGAGCGCCTGATAGACTTCCCAGAAGAACGACCCGGAGTTAAAAAACACCATGAAGCACGTAGCTTTGATTTTGTTGTTAGCGGCCAGCACCGCAGCCGCCAGCGCGCAAACCCCCGCCAAACCGGCGACCGCAGCAAAACCTGCCACGACAGCCGCCAAGCCGGCAGCAACAGCCGCAAAGCCTGCGACAACTGCTGGAAAGCTGCCCCCCGGAGTGCCTGTGGTCAAAGGCATTCCCAAGACCCTTTTCTCCCTGCGCTACCAGGAGATCAAGATAGGCACAGGCGCAGGGGCTGAGCCTGGCAAGATGTACAGGGTTCTGTACACCGGCTGGCTTGGCGCCAACGGACGCGCGGACGACGGGCGCAAATTTGACTCGTCCGATGACCATCCACGCCCGCCGGTACTCGACAAGGACGGCAAGCCGGTGTTGGGCGACGACGGCAAACCCAAGCAGGGCCCTCCCCAGCCGATCACCTTTCCTCAGGGTATGGGCCGCGCGATTACCGGCTTTGACCAGGGATTTGCCGGCATGAGGATTGGCGGCAAGCGTCGCATCTTGATCCCATGGCAATTGGCCTATGGCGCAAAGGGGCGGCCCGGTCCTGATGCCGCTCACCCGGGGATTCCGGAAAAGTCGGACTTGATCTTCGATGTGGAATTGGTGGACGTAAGCGATTTGGTGATGCCGCCCGGCCATCCGGGTATGATGCCCGGCATGCGTCCGATGCCTGGTATGTCTCCGCATCCGCCGATGCCTGCGACGCCACCCAAGCCGCCGGCCGCACCAGCGACTCCAGGCGCGCAACCTGCTCCGGCGGCAACTCCGAATGCGCCTCCGGCACCAGCGGCAACGCCAAATCCGCCAGCGCCAGCCGCTCCTGCTACAACTCCGGCTGCGCCAGCCTCTCCGGCGACACCAGCACAACCTCAGGCGAAGTAGCACAACCAAGAAATTAGGCTTCCGTCCTTGCCGCGCTCGTATTCTCAGGGCAAGGATGGAAGCCTATATCATTTCAGGAAAATCTCAAGCCAAATTACGAGTAACTCAATAGATGCTCCGATATAGAAGATAAATTTGCTAACTTGTCTAACTAAGAGCAGGCCGGTCTGGAACTCGGTTGATGCCTATAAAGTAGCTCAAGTCAAGAAATCGATTGAAACTCGTACGGCATCATCGACCTCGTCATGCAGATCACGCGCGAGTATAACCATCCAATAGTCGAGATTACCGAGAGCGGATGCGGCTATCTGGATGGTCCATACGAGAAGGATGGCGGACGCGTTCCTGACACACGCCGTATCAATTTCTTCCGCGATGAACTCGCGGAGTTGGCACGTGCCATCGCAGATGGAGCCAACGTAAGGGCCTTTCACGCGTGGAGCCTGCTGGACAACTTCGAATGGGCTGACGGCTATACCCAGCGCTACGGCCTCACTTACGTGGACTACCGTGACCAGAAGCGAACCGTGAAAGACTCGGGGCGTTGGTATGGCAAGGTTGCGGCAACGAATCGTCTGGATTATGCCTCCTAATCGGGCGCAGGCAAGGATGGCACCCTTTGTTTTCAGACCGAATTTTTAAAATTCAGTGAATTGGTCAAATTTTCATCTGAGTTATTCAAATATTCATCTTCCTCTGCGAGTGTTGAAAACGAAGCGTCCCGGGAAAGCTCCGCTTGCGCGGGTTCATTTTTCAGGACGCAACCTACATTCCGCACGCCCGTCGTAAGAAAACTTGGTTTTATGTCGAGGAAGTTTGGGGTGCGGGAGCTTAGGGCGCTCGTTAACGAAAACGAGCGCAGCCACGATTCAACACGATTCGAAAGGAAAATGAGAGGCCCCATGAACTTCAGACTCAAGATCGCTGCCGCAACAATGGTGGCAGTCAGCGTAGTTGCTTCCTATGGACAGACAAGCGAAGCTACACCTCCGGTGAAAAGGCACGCTGCAACCAAGACTGTGAAGGCACCCGCGCCGACAGTCGCAGAGCAGATACAGGCGCTGAAACAGGAGTTGGAAGGCCAGATCAACAGCCTGAAGACGGACCTGACCGCGAAAGACGCGGAGTTGCAGAAGGCACAGCAGGCCGCTGCTGATGCCCAGGCTGCAGCAGCGAAAGCGGAAGCTGCGGTTTCTTCCCAGCAGCAGGCAGTTACGGAGAATAACTCCGCGGTCACGACGCTGCAATCGGCTGTCACCGATCTGAAGGGGAGTCAGGCTTCACTGGCGACCACGGTATCCGACGAGACGGCCAAGATCAAGAAAGAAATTGGCAACCCTGGTGTCCTGCACTACAAGGGTATCGGCATCACGCCAGGCGGCTTTGTGGCGGGTGAAACTGTGTGGCGTTCGAAGGCTACAGGCGGCGACATTCCCACAGCGTTCAGCTCGATTCCTTACGAGGGCGCGGACGCCTATTCATTGAGCGAGTTCTACGGGTCAGCCCGCCAGTCGCGCATCACCATGCTGGCCGAAGGCAAGACCAGCTGGGGCACGCTGCGCGGCTACTACGAGGCTGACTTCCTGGGCACTGGCATCACCTCCAACAACAACCAGTCCAATAGCTATGTCCTTCGCCAGCGCGTTCTGTACGCCCAGGCCGAAACCAACAGCGGCTGGAAGTTCGCCGGCGGACAGTTGTGGTCTCTGGCCACTGAAGGCAAGAAGGGCATACCCAGCGCGCCGAGCGACATCCTGACTCCGCTGACGATAGACCCGAACTACGTGCCAGGATTTGTTTGGACGCGCCAGTACGGCTTCCGCGTGGTGAAGAGCACCGAGCATGCCGCCTTCGGCATTTCGGCTGAGAATCCGCAGCTTCTCTATACCGCCTCGATCGCCGGCAACACGCCTTATGCCGTTCTCGGCAGCGCTGGGGCCAACGGCGGCAACTACAACGCCGCGATCAGCGGTATCTCCTCCGTTGCGCCTTACATTCAGAACTACTTCACACAGACTGGGACTGGAGCCACGGCGGGCGTTACGCCCGTTGAGGATATTGTCACGAACACCGTCATCGCCAATAGCAATATCGCCAACATCTCCTTCAACCAGGCGCCTGACATCATCGCTAAAGTTGCGCTTGATCCCGGCTGGGGCCACTACGAGATCTTCGGCATCGGTGGCTTTGGCCACGAGACCGTTTATCCAGGCGTAACCACCAACAGCGTCAAATTCGGCGGCAAGGACGCGCTTGGCAACACGATAACCGACATCTTCACCGGCACTGCTCCGACGGTGCTCAATTACAGTGGCACCACAACAGCGTTGGCCTCATCCACCACAAATGGTTCGTACGTCAACAGCATTATGGTTGGCGGCGTCGGCGCCAGCTTGCGCGTGCCGGTGATCCCACAAAACAAGCTGACTTTTGGTGCCAAGGGCCTTTATGGACCGGGCGTAGGCCGCTACGGCGACTCCACCCTGGCTGATGTAACGTCCGACACCAACGGCGCTCTCGCTCCCATTCACAACCTGAGCGGGCTGCTGACCGTCGAAGCCACACCGACGCCTCGCCTGACCCTCTACATCAACTATGGCGGCGATTATGCAGGCCGTACCGACTTCGGAACCCGCAGCACCGTTGCCTCGTCGCTGAGTTCTCCCACCGCATACTTCTGCCCGATTGGTTTCACATCCGCCACGGCCGCCACCGTCTGCGTGAAGGCAAGCGCCGCTACCCCCGCGGAACTCGCCGCCGGCGGCACCTACGGCTCTCACTGGGCCACGCCAACCCCTGGAACGACCGCTGTGGGCTATGGTTCGCGTCAGCTCTCCAACTCCGCTTGCACCTCCATCGCCAGCCCCGGTTACAACGGCAGCGGCTTCCTTCCCGGCGGCTCTTGCGGCGCGCAAACCCGCGACGTGCAGGAACTGACGGGCGGTTACTGGTTTGACATCTATAAGGGCGACAAGGGCCGTCTACGCCAAAGCATCCAGTATGGTTATGCAGTGCGCGAAGGATGGTCAGGCCTGAGCACTCCCGCAATCGGCGCCAAGGGTATCGACAATATGTTCTGGACCAGCTTCCGCTACTATCTGCCGTAAACTGCAAACCTGCAGGAACGGCAGCACGACAAGAGGCAGCCCGCACTTCCGGGCTGCCTCTTCTGCTTTCCGTCTAAACTTTTCCATCTTTCAAGCCGATAGAGTTTTGTCGGGCTTCGCGTTGAGTGTCTCGAAGATGCGAGAGTACCGGGCGTCTGTTTATCTAGCGGGCGCAGGCAAGGTTCGATCCCATTCGAGAGAAAACGAGAGGCCAAATGTATTTCAAGCTCAACCTCGCAGCTACTGCGGTTCTGACAGTGTGTCTCGCCGCTTCTTTTGGGCAAGCAATCCAAGCCCAATCACCACTGAAAAAGCACGCAGAAACCAACAAGGTCAAGATACCCCCTTCACCCTCGATCGAAGCGCAAGTTCAGGCGCTCCGTGAGGAGTTGGAGGGTGAGAATAACAGCCTGAAGACCGATCTGGCCGTAAAGGACGCGCAGTTGCAGAAGGCCCAGCAGGTCGCAGCTGATGCGCAAGCAGCGGCGGCGAGAGCGGAAGCCGCAGCGGCGAGAGCGGAAGCCGCGGTTAACGCCCAGCAGCAGGCGGCCACGGAGAACACAACCGCCGTCACTACGCTACAGGCCGCTGTTACCGATCTGAAGGGCACGCAGGCTTTTCTGGCGACAGCGGTCTCCGACGAGACAGCCAAGTTGAAGAAAGAAATCGCCAATCCAACGATTCTGCGCTACAAAGGCATCTCCATTGCACCCTACGGCTTCATCGCTGGTGAATCCGCGTATCGCGCCAAGGCCACCGGCGGCGAAATGGCCACTCCGTTCAGCGCACTTCCCTACGAGGGCGCCGACGCTTATTCCATGAGCGAGATGTACATCTCGGGCCGTCAGACTCGTCCCGGTGTCATCTTCGAGGGCAAGACCAACTGGGGCACCATGCGCGCCATCGTGGAAGGTGACTTCCTGGGCGCCGGCACCACCTCCAACGACAACCAGTCCGAAAGCTACCTCTTCCGTCAACGCATTGTTTTGGGCGAAGTGGAAACAAACAGCGGCTGGACGGTCTCGGGCGGGCAGGGTTGGTCCCTGGTAACGGAAAACCGTAAAGGCATCAGCACCGCGGCTGCCAACATCGCTCTGCCGAACCAGATCGACCCGAACTACGTTACGGGCCTTATCTGGGCTCGTTCGGGCAGCTTCCGCCTGACCAAGAGCTTCAAGAATGCCTCATTCGCCGTCTCGGCGGAAAACCCACAGCTGCTCTACACGGCTTCGCTGGCAGGAAATACACCGTATGCGGTGGTGGGCAGCGCCGGTGTCAACGGTGGCTTGCTGAACAACGCTATCAGCGCGTGCTCGCCTTCGACCTCGATTGTGAACTACACCAACCAGGCGCTGATCACTTCGGGCGGTCAGACGGTTAACGCAGCGGTTCCGGTCTACAAGACGGTGAGCTCCTGCGCGAACCTGGCCAATATCTCCTTCAACGAGGCTCCTGACATGGTGGTCAAAGGCGCTATCGACACAAAGTTAGGCCACTATGAGCTGTTCGGAGTCGGTCGCTTCTTCCACGAGACCGTGTACACCGGCGAAACCACCAACAGTAATCTTTACGGCGGATTGAAGGACGTTCTGACCGGCGTTGCAGTGGCTCCTGCACTCTCCACTTCCAGCTCTGTTGCTGACAGTGTCATCTTTGGCGGCATGGGGGCTAGCGCGCGCGTTCCGATGTATGCCAACAAGTTCGTCCTCGGCGCCAAGGGCCTCTTTGGCCCGGGCGTTGGCCACTTCGGCGACTCCACACTCTCTGATGCCACTTCGAACTCCTCCGGCGGTCTTGCTCCCATCCACAACCTGAGCGGCCTGCTAACGCTTGAAGCCAACCCCTCGCCGCGCCTTCTTCTCTATGCTTATTACGGTGGCGACTATGCCGGCCGTGAGGACTACTCCAACGCCAGCACCACCACGCTGGGCGCGCCTAATCCCTGCTACGGCTCCACGGGCGGCACCTGCTTAAACGAAGTCGCCGGTACACCGGCCACTTACCCGCTGACTCTGCCCGCCACCCTGACAGGGGCGCAAATCACCGGCAACAAATGGGGCGGCACATGGGCGGCACCTTCACAGGCCGCCGTGGGTTACGGCTCGCGCTACCTGAGCAACTCCAGCTGCACCAGCACCACGGCGCCTGGTTACAACGGCAGCTCAACCGGCTACTACACCGGCGGTTCCTGCGGCGCGCAGACCCGCGATACCCAGGAAATCACTGGCGGTTACTGGTATGACATTTACAAGGGCGACAGGGGTCGTCTGCGTCAAGGCGTCCAGTATGGCTACGCGGTTCGCGAAGGCTGGTCAGGCGTTGGCGGAATCGGCGCCAAGGGCGTCGACAACATGTTCTTCACCAGCTTCCGTTATTACCTGCCGTAAACCGCAAACCTGCGAGTTCGGCAGTACGACAAGAGGCAGCCTGCATCACAGGCTGCCTCTTCTTCTTTTGCGGCGGAGATGCCAGGGTTCATGCATGCTGCGCAAGAAGCTGATAGATTTGAAAGCGCAATGAAGGGAACGGCGAAACAACTGGAGCTGATTGGCGCGCTTCTGCGAGGAGAGACAACTCTTTCGTTGGCCACGAGCGGCGAGGGCGGCGGGGCTTCCGTGGCGCCGCTTTTCTATATTGCCGACGAGGAACTCTCGTTGTATTGGTTCTCATCCGAGAGCAGCTTGCACAGCTTGAACCTGAATAGAACTTCGCGTGCCGCCGCTACTGTTTATCGCAGCGCAAATAGCTGGAGGGAGATTCGCGGCGTGCAAATGCGTGGTTCGGTGAGCAAAGTCACTGAACCGGAGCGACGCGCCGCGCTGGTGAAAACATATTGTGAGCGATTCAAGCTTGGGCGGGTTTTTCGGCTGGCTCTTCACACGAGCATTTTGTATTGTCTCCGCCCGGAGTTTCTCCGTTACATCGACAACGCCAGGCGCTTCGGCTACAAATTTGAACTTACGCGGCGGCCGGAAGGCTGGAGCGTAACTCGGCCCGAGGCCTGAACGGATTTAGATTATAAGATTATCCCGAATTGGTCGACTGACCAGTAAGTTGCAAAAAGGGAACCTGTACTCGGATTTTATGCAACTGAAACAAGCTTTCCCTGACGCAGCCCTCTAGACTGACCTCATCCAAAGTTGAATAGCAGGTATGAATGGTCGTCAAGACACAAAGCAAGGGACGCGGAGTTACCGGACTGCATGTTGGCGTGAACAATGTCCGTCGCTATTTCCCAAAACACATTGCGAGCATCGAGTTACAGTTGGATCATCTGCAGATCGAGTGCGGGTTGAAGCCTAATTTCTGGCAGGGCGAACCGGAGATTTTCGATCCCCGGCTGTGCGCGTGGCTTGAGTCCCGGCACATGCACAAGATGCCGGATCGAACTTCCATTCCGCTGGCAATGATTCCCGAAGGCAAAAACTCTTTTCGGCTGCGGCCCGTTCGCCTGAACGGAGAGGCTCGCGCCAAAGTGCATCCTGGCGCAGCATGAGTCCGCGAGCCTCACATTGAGAAGGGTCTCCCCAGCATCGGCGGAGACTCAACAACGTCAACGCCGAGGTTCACAGTGAACTAGGCGTGAATCGACGGCGAAGCGCTCATTACAGACCATACATCTTGACGAAGTTAGCAAGCGTGGAATTCCAGGTCAAGAGTTCGTCATCCAGCAATTCGTACGTACCGCCGGGAGTCATATCGACATCCATCTCGACCCAGGGATCGTTGGTGCTGTCGTAATATCCCCGGCCCCACCGCTGTTTTTTATTCCACTCGTTCATTTGCGAAATATCGAACTTGCCATGGGTTGCAAAACCGGCCGCGAACTGGATCGAGCCGCAACGATCATCTTTGCAGTCGAACATATAGACGGACCAAGTGACGCCCCCTGTTGACGTCTTGACGTGTCGCTTGCCATCGGAACCGGTTACCACTTCCGTCGAATGGCCCGAGCTCTGCAGCCAGGTGACGACGTCGTCAATCGTGAATCCGACGGCGGGAATATCGCGCGCGGACGCCACACTCGATGCAAACAACAAGACCATTGCCGCCAGGCCTGCGATTCTGATGCGCATGTTTTTCGTGTCCTCATTGCCGCCCTTGAGAGGCGCGCGCAATCCACAAACAGTAATGGTTCGCGAATCCTCCCGTCAATAACAAATCCCAACACCTGTCACGCGGAGGCCGCGAAGCCGGCACGGTCTTTCGCTTTTTCACTTTCTGCACTTGGTCTTTGGTACATCGCTCTCGGTGTTGATAGACTCAGATTGCAATGACCCTCACCCAACTGCAAAGCGCAATCGAGCTCCATTTTGCCGATGGCCCCGGCGCCATCGGAGACGAAGCGGCGATGACAACATTCCTGGCGCTCAGAGACTCTTTGGAGAGCGGCAAGGCGCGCGCCGCCTCGCCCGATGCCGATTCACCGACCGGCTGGCGGGTAAACGCATGGGTCAAGCGGGGAATTTTGCTGGGCTTTCGCCTTGGCGCGCTGAAGGAGTCAGCCACATCGGGCCTCTCGTTTGTAGACAAGGACACTTTTCCGGTGCGCCATTTCAGCTCGGGCGACGGGGTGCGAGTGGTTCCCGGCGGCTCCGCTGTGCGCGCTGGAGCTTATGTGGCGCGTAGCGTGGTTTGCATGCCGCCCATGTACATTAATGCCGGAGCCTACGTGGATGAAGGCACGATGGTGGATTCGCATGCGCTGGTCGGCTCCTGCGCCCAGATCGGCAAGCGCGTGCATCTGAGCGCGGCGGCGCAGATCGGCGGCGTGCTTGAACCCGTGAACGCCAGTCCGGTGGTCATCGAAGACGACGTGCTTGTGGGCGGCAACTGCGGCATTTACGAGGGAACCATTGTACGCAAGGGCGCTGTACTGGCCGCTGGAACCATTCTCACGCGCGGAACCCCGATCTTCGATCTGGTCAACGGAATAGTTCTGCGCGCTGACGGCGAACTGCCGCTGATAGTTCCTGAAAATGCTGTGGTGGTGCCCGGCTCCCGCGCTGTGAGCAAAGGCAAAGGCCACGAACGGAGCAGGGAGTGGGGCCTGAGCCTTTACGCGCCTGTGATCGTGAAATATCGCGACGATAAGACGGATCTGAGCACAGCGCTCGAAGACCTGCTGCGGTAAGCGCTAAAGCGGACGGAACCGGACGATCGCTTTTGCGGCCTGCAAACTATCGCCGCCCATTCTGGCGCAAGGCAGGTTCGCCCCACGGAATTAATTCGCCGCGCGCCAGTCGTGATTGACAGACCATGTGTTTAAGTAGTTTTATCAACGCATCGGCATGCGTGGAAGCGGCAGGCCCAGCCAAATGCAAGGTCCCGTTGCAGGCGGTCACGGGCCTGCACTGAATCCTAAAGGGGGCGCCGCATATGCCGTTTATGGAATGGACCGAAGATATGAGCGTCGGCGTCAAAATTATCGACGACGATCACAAAAAATTGATAGAAATGTTGAACCAACTCAACGATGGAATTCTTGAAGGCAAAACCGCTGACTCGCTTGAAAGCGTTATTGAAGGATTGTTGAGATACACCAAGTATCACTTCGCCCGCGAAGAGCGGTTCTTTGCGCAGACCGGCTATCCCGGCGGGGCGGCGCACAAGGCTGAGCACGACCTGCTGGCCAGGCGTGTGAGTAATCTGCAGATGCGTTTCGAGACCGGTCAATCGCGCATACTTTCTGTGGAAGCGATGGAATTTCTCAAGAGCTGGCTGACCGACCACATCATGGGTTCTGACCAGCAGTATAGACCGCACTTTAAAGCCAAAGGAATACACTGAGTGCGTCCGCACAAAGCCGGAGAGTTTCCGTCACAGGCGAGTTTAACCCTGTGCATTTTGTTCTCGTTTCGGAGTAAGACGGGCGTTTGAGCGCAAGACAGGCTGTGGACCTTTTGAAACCATGCAAGCTGAAATGGAAGAACGGAAAGTGATTCGTTGGGGCATCGCGGGGCCCGGCTACGCGGGCGGGCGCTTTGCCGATGGACTCAAGGCGGTGGAGGGCGCAGCTCTCGAAGCGGTCTGGGGGCGGACGCATGAACGGACCCAGGCTTTCGCGCTAAAGTTTGGCGCACACCAAACCTTGGATTCGTTGGACCAGCTTTTGGCAGCCGAGGTGGACGCTGTGTATGTGGCTACCCATCCTGATAGCCACGCAACAATCTGCATTCGAGCGCTCGAAGCCGGCAAGCACGTGCTCTGCGAGAAGCCGGCTGCGTTGAATGAGCGCCAACTGGTCGAAATGCTGGGGGTAGCCGACCACTGCGACCGGCTGTTCATGGAGGCCATGAAGCCGCCGTTTTTTCCGCTCTACCGGCGGCTGCGCGAGCACCTATCAGCCGACCCCATCGGGCCTGTGGGTTTTGTGCGCGCCGGACACGTGGATGCAAGCCTCTCGAAAACGCACCCTCTGCACTCGGCCGAATTGGGCGGAGGCGGCATCATGGGGATCGGGCCGTATGAGGCCTTTTTGGCGCTGGACTGGCTGGGCGAAATGAAACGAATACAGACTATGGGCCGGGTGGGCACGGCGGGAGTGGACATGCTGGCGCTCTTTCAGACCGAGCATGAGCGCGGGATGGCGCAGTTGCATACAGGGATTGATCTGCTGGGGCGCGGCGATGCTCTGCTGTGCGGACCGGGCGGCTACGTCACCATCCACGAAAACTGGTGGAATCCACGGCGGGCGACTATCCAATATATCGACGGCCGACGGGTGGGGCTGAACGAGCCGTTCGAGGCCGGCGGCTTCAATTATGAGACAGCCCATTTTTGCGAGTTGGTTCGCCAGGGCCGGCGCGACAGCCCCGTCATTCCCCACGCGCTGTCGTTGGGAATGGCCCGTCTGCTGGAAGCGGCGCGAAACGAGCTTGGCGTCCGTTTTCCCGGCGAATGAAGCGCTATCCGGGCGGCCGGATTCCATTTTGGAATGTGAGATCAGCTAGTTGAGCACTATAGAACGATCCCCAAAGCCTGCGAGTGGTAGCATCGAATCTGACAGATGCAAACAAAAAAGCTGAAAATCATTCCCCTGGGCGGACTTGGCGAGTTCGGTATGAACTGCCTTGCGATTCGCTGGGAAGACGACATTATCGTGATCGACGCCGGATTGATGTTCCCGGAGTCGGAGTTGCTGGGTGTGGATATTGTTGTTCCCGACATCACCTACCTGGTTGAAAACAGGGCGCATGTTCGCGCTATCATTCTTACCCACGGCCACATGGACCACATCGGTGGCCTGCCGTGGATTCTGAGCGAGATCAAAGTTCCCGTCTACGCCACCGAGTTCACGCTGGCGTATGTGGAGGGCAATCTCGAAGAGCACCAACTGCTGGACGAGACCGAGCTGGTGGAGATTGTGCCCAGGGAAAAGTTCACCATTGGGCCGTTTACCATCGAGCCGATCCACGTGACTCACTCCGTGGTGGACGCGGTGTCGCTGGCCATTGAGACGCCGGTCGGCGTAGTCATCCACACCGGCGACTTCAAGATCGATCTGTCGCCTCTGGACGGCAAGCTCTTTGATCTTCACACCTTTGCGGAGTACGGCAAGCGCGGCGTGCTGGCCCTGCTGCAGGACTCGACGAATATTGACAGGCCCGGCTACACGCCCGGCGAGTCGGCTGTTATTCCGCGGCTAGACGAGATTTTTTCGCGCACTAAAAAGAAGCTTTTCTTCAGTTGCTTCTCCTCGTCCATCTATCGCATTCGCATAGCACTGGAGCTGGCGCGCGCACATGGGCGCAAGGTGGCCGTAATTGGCCGCTCCATGTTGGAGAGCACGGAGATTGCACAGGACCTGGGTTATATCGACATTCCCCAGGGACTGATTATCAATCCCAGCCAGATGCGCGACTTTGCGCCTGAGCAGTTGATGCTGTTGATCAGCGGCACGCAGGGCGAGCCGATGAGCGCGCTGAGCCGCGCCGCCGTGGACAACCACAAGCACGCCAGCGTGGAGGCCGGCGACACAGTGGTGCTCAGTTCGAGAATTATTCCCGGCAACGAGAAAAGCATTTTCAGAGTAATTGATCACCTGTATCGCCGCGACGCACAGGTCATCTACGACAACGGCTCCAACGGCCTGATTCACGTGAGCGGCCACGGCAGCCAGGAAGAGATGCGCCTGCTTATCAACCTCGTGCGGCCCAAGTTTTTCATTCCGGTCCACGGCAACTACGGCAACCTGCACAAACACGCAAAGATCGCCATGGAGACCGGCGCAGTAGAGCACGCCATCGTGATTGAAGATGGCGACGTGCTGGAACTCGACAAGAAAGACGTTCGCAAGAAGGACAAGGTGACCACGGGACGCGTGCTGATCGACTCCGGCTCATCGACCGATGTGGTGGAGGATCTTGTGCTGCGCGACCGGCGCATTCTCTCAGAGGACGGCGTTGTTCTGGCGGTTCTTGCCATCAACAAGCGCACCGGCAAGGTGGAGCAATCGCCTGAGGTAGTGATGCGCGGCTTTGGCGGCGCGGATATCACCGAGCAGGCTCGCGAACTGGTTCTCAAAACTCTCGATGCGTTGACCACCGAAGAGAAGACTGACTATGGCATGGTGAAGGAAAAGGTTCGCGTCGAACTGAAGCGCATGATCCAGAAGACGACCGGAAGAAGGCCGATGATTATGCCGGTGATTTTAGAAATCTGAGCGAAGTTAATTATTAGAAGAGTTAGCAAGCGGCGGAAGCATTTTCACCTCCGCCGCTTGCCGCATTTAAGGGCTCATCGTTCCTAGCCGAATCGCTCCACGCCGCCTATTGCGGTAGCCCGTTATACGCGCTAGCGAACTTTTGCAGGATTGTAAACGCCTGGCTCGCAGGAATGATCTGACCCGCTTTGAAATCGAATCTGGGATCGTCCATGATGGTGGTGAGCACCAGTTTTTCTCCGTCGCCTCGCGCCGTAAAGTAAATCTTCAGCGCCGGCACCCACACCACGAAATCATCCTTGCCGGCGCGATGTGCCACTAGCGCCCGCGTTAGCGCGGAATTGCCGAACTCATTCGCCCTCCAGCCATCGTCGCGTTGTGTCGCCGATAGAGAAGAAACAACTTGCTGGTCCACCGTCAGCGGATAGATCTGCTTGCGCGCGTCTTGCAAAAGCCCGAAGGCATTAGCGTCGCCTTTGTAGGCCGACAAGGCATCCAGGGGAACTCGGTAAACTTTGAGCGGATCGCCCAACTGCGCGTTCTTCACCTGGTCCACTGAACTGAATCCCAGCCCTTGAAAGTTCTCAGTCATGACCAGCGACTGCATTACCTTCAGTCCAGTCTGCGCCGCATCCTGGCTTGAGCTGCTCGCCGGCGGGTCGCTAGACAGATTCCCCTGCGAGGCCGGAAAAAGTCTTCCTTTGCACCCTGAAACCAGCAGCGCAACCGATAACAGCAACATCGCTCCACGAGTTTTCATGTTAGCTCCCTCCCGTATAAGTGATGTTGTAGAAATCGTTCCAATGGGTATGGTCGCTGCCGCTCACGTAATTGGCGTAAGTCATAATCGTCTCCGTGCCGCCAGTCAACGTGTTCAGGTTGGTGAACGGCTCCGGATCGTTGACATCCACATACTGCACATTTTCCACCGTCAAGTAGCCCTTGACCACCATCATGTGCCCGCCGCCGCCAGTCCAGTGCCAGGAGAAAGCAAACGGCTTGTTGGCGCAGAAAATCTGACCCTGCACCTCGGCCCATGTCAATGCTGCGTTGTTGGTCTGATTGACCGTAAATCCATACTTCGTATACTCCGGCCATCCTCCGTTGTTGCACGACCCGCCATTGTTCTGGCAGCAAGTGCTCAGCCCGAACTCGTTATTGGCCTCGGTGCACTGACTCACATCGTGGCCAAAATATTTCATGGTCATTTCGCCGCTTGCCGCCCAGCACCAGTTCGAGTCTTGCTGGGGAAGTGTAGGGACATTCACCGTAGCCACCAGCGGGGGATTGCAGCACCCCGCCAGAAGAAGCAGAGGAAAGGCAAGGACGCCTTCCTGGAACATTCTCATAGGACGACCTCGATTCTTGGATTGATTCGAATCTGGCCGCTTTGCCCGGCTGGGTTCTATCCGGCCGAGGGGGAAGGCCAGAGAATGCACAATATATACTCCAGAAATAGTTTCGCGCGCCAGCTCTTTTTCATTTATTTCAGGGTTGGCGCGGGTGGGCCGAGGAGGGGTGGGCGCCGAATGTCACGGAGTTCGCTTTGTTCTTGCGGCCAGAGTGGGATAGCACCCCTATCTATAGCTCGCTGTCTACGTCACAAAACCAGACTCATTCATTCTTTGTAGGTTCATGGCCGTGTAATGGTACTTCTACATAGGCACTCAAGCTATCTATTGTAGGCAGACCAAATTCCGGCGAATCGTCATGAATCATTCCATCCAACGAGTAAACTTCCAGTTCGCTCAACTTCCCCGCATCCTGAAAGAGAAGTACACCTACGATTTCGCCTTTCGCGGTCTTTCCACACAGGTCGCCAATCACCCTCCCTATGCTGGACGTTCCCATTGGAACACCATCGACAACTTGAAGCTGAATGGTCGGGCACCCGCAGGTACAAGCTCGTACAGCACGAATACCCTCGACTTGCGGCAGAAACGATTTTGCCTCATCCGAACCGTTCTCGAGTATCCAGCAGAGGAGTTCATATTCTTCCTGCGTAAGAGGTCGAGGCTGACGGTCTCGTTCTGCATCGATTTCCCGCTTGCGCGAGGAGCGTTCCCATTGGCGGTCTTTTCGCTCGATTCTCCATTTCGTTTTATACCAATTCAGTATCTCTCGAACTTTCATCGCTGAATACTTTCCTCAGATGGAAATAATTCTACGTCCCCCTCACCTATAAACCTCCCGCCGATTGCCGACCTGCAATACCAGAACTGTCAGTAGCTTGTCTTGGATATCGCAAATGACGCGATAATCACCCACGCGGTAGCGCCAGAGATCGCCCAGTGGTCCCTTCAGCGCTTTGCCGGTCGCACGCGGATCGCCGCTCTGCGCAACGCGCTCATCCATGAAGTCGACGATGCGCCGGGCTGTAACTTTGTCGAGTTTTCGCAGTTGCTTCTTCGCGGTATCGCCGTACTCAATGGTCCAAGCCAAGGTCTTTCCTTACTGAAGCCGCGGAGTGCACCTTCTCCTGCCCCTTGCGTACCCGTTTGAGAGTATCGGCAGCCAAATAATACTGCTCCATCTCGCTAATGCCCTCTTGAATCATCTCTCGCAGATAAAAAGCCTTCGTGCGCCCCGTCTTCTCAGCCAACCGATCCAGCCGGTTTGAGAGTTCCGGCGCAAGCCTGATGGAAGTAGCCATAGTCACCTCCCGCATGAATACATGTATTCACTGTATCACATCGGCCGTAATTCCGACGCCTCGTCCCCTAATCCCGCGGTTGCGACCTGGAATCGAAAAATCTGTTCGTCTCGATACCATAATTCGACAAGAGGACCCATCGGTGCTAGGCGCACTGGTGGTGGATAATTACAGCATGGCAAGTGAACTGATTTCCGTTGCGGATATTCGCGCGGCGGCGGCACGCATTGCTCACATTGCCGTGAGAACCCCGTTGGTTGAGGCCGCTTTCCCCGGCCTTTCCGGTTACGGAACCGAAAAGAGAATCTGGCTCAAGGCGGAGAGCCTTCAGCCCATTGGCGCCTTCAAGATTCGCGGCGCGGCCAACAAGATTCTGCAACTGACGGCGGAAGAGATCGCGCGCGGAGTCATTACCTATTCGAGCGGCAACCATGCACAGGGAGTGGCCTACGCGGCACGCGCGGTGGGAGCGAGGGCGGTTATCGTGATGCCCTCGAACGCGCCGGCTATCAAGCGTGCAGGGACGTTGGCGCTGGGCGCCGAGGTTGTGGATGTGGGCGTGGCTTCGAGCGAGCGGCTGGCGATGGCCGAGAAGCTGGTGAGCGAGCATGGCTACGTGATTGTGCCGCCATACGATGATGAGCAGATTATCGCGGGACAGGCGACGTGTGGTCTGGAGATTGCCGAAGAGATGGCCGATGTGGATTTGGTTCTTTCGCCGGTTTCAGGCGGCGGCCTGTTGAGCGGAATTGCCGCGGCGGTGAAGCAGTTGCTGCCCAAGGCGAAGGTTTTCGGCGTGGAGCCGGAGCTGGCCGGCGACACGGCGGAAAGTTTCCGCACCGGCAAAATCGTCACATGGGGAGCCGAGTTGACCAGCCGGACGATAGCCGACGGCCTGCGCACGCAAAGCGTGGGGGTGCGCAACTTTGCCCACATTCAGGCTTTCGTGGACGGCATTGTTACCGTGACAGAGGCGGAGATTCGCGCGGCCATGCGAGCGATTGTGGCCGCGACACGGTTGGTTCCAGAACCTAGCGGAGCGGTGGCGGCAGCGGCCCTGCTTTTTCACGCGGCGGAGTTACCCGCTTACCGAAAAGCCGTGGCTGTGGTGAGCGGAGGCAATGTTGCGCCGGAGATGCTGGCCGAAATACTTATCGAGAGTTGAGATTCGCAGAAACTGACAGGCTGCCTGAGAAGATGGCATAGGAGGCTTCTTGAACGTATATATTCAGTCCGTTTTGCTGGGCATTGTGGAAGGCTTGACCGAGTTTTTGCCGGTCAGCTCGACGGCGCACCTGCGCATTACCGAAGCGCTGATGAAGATTCCGCTGGATGACGCTTACTGGAAGATGTACACAATTGTTATTCAGTTAGGCGCGATACTGGCGTTGCTGCTGCTGTTCCTGAGCCGAATTATGAATTTTGTCCGCACGTTCCCGAAGGGAGAGAACGGAGAGCGCACCTGGCTGAACCATCCAATCTCGCTCACGTTCATCGCCTTTGCTTGCACGTCGGCGCCGGCGCTGCTGCTGCACAAGTGGAGCGAGAAGAACCTGGGCAGCTTGAATGTGATTGCCTGGGCGCTGCTGATTGGCGGCGTGGCAATGTGGATCATTGACGCCTGGAGCAACCGCCGCGAGGCCACCACCACTCATGTGGAGGAGATGAGCTTGCCGCAGGCCATCTGGATTGGCCTTTGCCAGACGCTGTCGGCAATCTTTCCTGGCACTTCTCGCTCCATGTCCACCATCGCAGCGGGGCAGTTGGTAGGGATGGACCGGCCGTCCGCGCTGGAATTCAGTTTTCTGCTTTCGATTCCCACCATGATTGCCGCGACGATATGGGATCTGAAGAAAGAGGTTTTTCCCAGCGGCGGCGGAGCGGCGCACGTGGTAATGACCACCGATAACTGGATTGTGCTTGCCATCGGGTTTGGAGTATCTTTCATCGTGGCTTGGGGCGTGGTGGAGTGGTTCCTCTTTTGGGTACGCAAGCATGGATTTACCGTCTTCGCCATCTATCGCATTCTGCTGGGGAGCGCGCTGCTGCTCTGGGGAGCGAAATATATCGGGAGCTAGACAGGCTGCGGAAAAAGACCTGCGCTTCGTCCGAGATCCCGGAAAGCATTCCGCAGGGCCTAAAGGCCACGTTGATTTTGCGGCATTTGCGGCACGACTGAAGTCGTGCCCTTTCAAAACATCGCCTCCGGCTGAGTTTTTGCGCAGAGCGTGAAGTCGTGTCCTTTCAAAGACTCTATTTTCTCGTTGGACCGCTAAACCGTGTGCCCGACGGGGGTCCACAGCAAGGTTCCTCCCGCTTTCTTTTGCCCGGAATCCGGCCTCCTGGCGGGGATAATAAAGACTGCTCTGGGACTCTTCGACCGCTCCACCGGCACGCTCGCGGCAGCTTTCCAGGGCGGCCATCGAGACGGAGCGCCCTTGCCATGAAGCCCATTCGCATTGTTTTAGCGCCAACGCGCAGCCGGCCCTGGAATATTCTGCTGGGGTTGATACTGGTATTGGCCGCGCTGCTCGTCTTCCTCGCGCTGGCAACCTACCAACCCACTGACCCATCGCTGAACACGGCCTCCGGAGCGACCGGACCACACGCCGTGCACAATTGGACTGGTCCTTTCGGCGCGTACCTCAGCGACCTGCTGCTGCAAGTGCTTGGGATTACGGCGTTTTTCCTTCCGTTTTGGCTGGGCGGACTGGGCTGGACGTGGATGCGTTCGCGTTCCGGCGGATCGGCATGGCTGCGCTGGCTGGGCACTGTGCTGGCGCTTGTCTTTCTTCCCGCCGTACTGGGGCTGCTGCCGTGGCGCTGGCTCTGGAAGGGCAAAATTCCTGTGGGCGGCACGGTGGGCATGCTGGTGGAAGATCTGCTGGTGCGCTACCTGAATATTCAGGGCGCATGGCTGGTGGCAGGCGTGCTGGCTGCCGCGGGAGTCTGCTTTGCATCGGCTGTGAGCTTCTGGGCTATCAAGGAGGCCGTCGAAAACCGCTGGCGCAATTTCGTCTCGCTCAATGATCGCTGGCGCAACTGGCGCGAGGAAATCGCGGAGCGCAAAGAGCAGCAAATCGCCGAGCAGGAATTCCAACTTGAGAGGGAAGACCGGGAAGCGTCAGGCCCGCAACTCGTTCCGCCGCAAGCCATTCCTGCGCAGCTTATTCCCATGCCGGAGATGGATTCGGAGGAAGCGCGTCCCGGTCTGTTTGCCCGCCTCTTCCGCCGCAGGCGCGCGCCCGAGACCGACCCGCAAGATATTCCCGCTTTTCAACGCGCCGTAATGCAGCCCGCGGGAAGCGAAGATGCGAGCACGGCTTCAGCGCAGCAGAAAAATATCAGACTGAGCATTTGGGAACGGGCCGACGGGGAACCTGCTCCGGCGCCTGTCGAAGCAATTCCAGTAACGGCTCAGGTGGCAACAGAGCCCGCAGTGCCCGTGGGACTTCAAGGTGTGGAAGCGCGCTTGGGAGTCAATAGATTTGCGGAGTCCGCTGCCCAAACAGATTTTGTGCCGGCCGCCCACGAGCGGCCAGCCGATGAAATCGCCATTCATTTGCGCGCCGACGCTGAGACGCACACGAGCACCGTCGCGCCCAAGAACGTAAGCGGCTTCAAGCTGCCGTCCAGTACGCTGCTCAACGCCGGCGATGGACCGCAGGCGGTGCGCGAGGACGAGTTGCGCGAAGAGGCTCAAGTGCTCGTGGAGAAATGCGCCGAGTTTGACGTGCGCGGTCAAGTGGTGCAGATCAATCCCGGACCCATGGTCACAACTTACGAGTTCAAGCCCGAGGCGGGCATCAAGTATTCGCGCGTCACCGGCCTCGCTGACGATCTTTGCCTTGCGATGCGTGCTGAGAGCATTCTCATTGAACGCATGGCCGGAAAAAATACAGTCGGCATCCAGGTGCCCAACCACCGTCGCGAGACCATCCACCTGCGCGACTGCCTAGAGGCGGAGGTCTTTCACAAGGCCAAATCGCGACTGACCATCGCCATGGGCAAAGACATCAACGGCCGCATTATCACTGCGGATCTGGCCGGAATGCCCCACGTGCTAATCGCGGGCTCTACGGGCTCGGGCAAGTCAGTGGCTATCAACGCCATGATCATGAGCTTGCTTTATCGCACGACGCCCGCGCAGGTGCGCCTCATTCTGGTGGATCCCAAGCGCGTCGAGCTGGGTATGTACGAGGGCGTTCCGCATTTGTTTACGCCCATCATCACCGAGCCCAAGCTGGCCGCCAACGCCCTGCGTAACGCCGTTCGCGAGATGGAGCGCCGGCTGAAGCTGCTGGCCTCGCGGAGCGTGCGCAATATCGACCAATACAACAAACTCTTCGAGGGCATCATGCCCTCGCTCTTTGACGAAGGCGAAGAGGAGCAGCCGCTGCCTTACATCGTCATCATCATTGATGAGCTGGCCGACCTGATGATGCTGGACCGCGCCAATGTTGAGGAATCCATCACTAGGTTGGCGCAGATGGCTCGCGCCGTAGGCATTCATCTCATACTGGCTACGCAACGGCCCAGCGTGGACGTGATTACCGGGCTCATCAAGGCCAACATTCCCACGCGCATCAGCTTCCGCCTGGCCACCAAGGTGGACTCGCGCACAATTCTTGACACAAACGGAGCTGAAGCGTTGCTCGGTCGCGGCGATATGCTCTTCCTGCCGCCCGGAACCAGCCGCCTCATGCGGCTGCACGCGCCGCTAGTCACAGAAAAAGAGACTGCGGCAGTGGTTGAATTCTGGAAGGAGCAGGGCGATGCCGAATACGTTCACGGCTTCCTCGAATCGCCCAAGGACGAGCGCCCCAGCGTGGACGGCTCGAACCCCGACCCCGACGAAAACGATCCCCTCTTTGACGACGCGGTGCGACTGGTTTTTGAATTTGGCAGGGCATCAACTTCCCTGTTGCAACGTCGTCTCCGCATCGGCTACGGCCGCGCCGCGCATTTGATTGACCTGATGGAGCGCGATGAATTGGTTGGCCCAGCAGACGGCTCACGCCCGCGTGAACTGCTCAAAGCTCCCGGCTGGCTGCACGAGGTTTCTGCCACGGCGAACGATTAATGGCAGGAAACGCAGCTATTGCCGCTTGTCAACTGCGAAATCCTGGCAGCGCGGAAGCCCTTTTTATCCATAAGGGTTAGTTGTTGGGCGTGGTGCCCTGCTTGGTGAACGTGTTGCCGCAAGCGTCCTATTCGCACTGTCTGTGACCACTCCGGCAGAGTTTGTCGGCTGCCGCGCGCTGCCCTCCCGGACTCAGACCGGATGCTGGCTACGATTATGCTCTATGATCTAAATCACTTCGGGTTCATCAGCCTTAAATCCAGCGTCATCGAGGGCTAGACTGGATTGACTGGGTCCTAGGAGACCATTAGGGGGATCAATGGTCCATTCATTACTGGACTTGACCTGGCAAGAAAAAATCGGCGCCGTCATTGGGATTGGAATCGCGGCGTTCGGTATTGTAGATGCCGCCAAATCATTCTTCAGCGGAATAAACCTTATCGGCTTCAGTCACATTAAGGCTGCTGTCAATGAGTTAACGCCTCCCCCCGCTTCGGGCCTTGACAGCCCCTTTTCGCGGTTGCGGATTCTGGAAGCGATCAAAGCTAACTGGGTTGCTGGCGTGGGGTTGGAGAAGCAAAAGGCAAAGGCGGTAGAACTTGTCAACGCATATTTGAGCCCAAGCACTGCGGGTGGCCTTGCCGCTGTAACTTCGGTTGATTTGCCCGGGTTAGAGATAATCGCGGCCAAGCTCGCTTCCGGAACTGAATTCCTGCCAAACGAACGTGACCTTTACAAGAGATTCGAGTTGGTAGTATCGACCCTGCTCGATTCTGCCTTTTACCGATCAGAGGGTGTGTACCGGCATGGTATGCGCGCTCTCTGCGCAGTGGTTTGCGTCATTTTGGGGGTTCTAGCTCCTTGGGGAGTCTTCTATGGGTTTTCCTCGAATTTCCTGGGTACACCCGATTTGTGGCTGGGCTTGCTCGGTGGGCTGGTAGCAACGCCATTCGCTCCGATCGCGAAGGACATCTCTACAGTGGTGGGGACAATTATTGGGAAGCAAGTACGCAAGTATCTCTAGGTCAGTGATGGCGCAGTCACGCTGACACCCTCGCACTGATCTGCTGCGTCGACCTGCGAGTGAGTGGCAGACCGGAGATTGGAACTTTCGAGCTCAACTGTCGGGCAGTTGGGCCACAACAGCCTGAGCGCCTGAGCCTTCGTTGAAGAGGAAATCGTCGCTCAGTGACTTGGAGCGGTGGAATTAGGGTGGAGAATCCTATGTAATATGGAGTCAATTTTGTAAGGTTTTTCGGCTTGAGAGGGCGGAATTGCGGAGATTATGGTCACTATAGAGAATGAGATGATTCCAATAATATCCTTTAAAATCATCAATTTATGAGGATGGTCAAGATCATCCATTGTAAGCTGGCGGAGAGAGGGGGATTCGAACCCCCGATACAGGTTTTAGCCCGTATAACGGTTTAGCAAACCGCCGCCTTCAGCCACTCGGCCATCTCTCCGCGTCTGAAAGGGATTATATCCGAAGTTGCGCTGCCGGTGCGTTGCAATCCGGTTCGCGGCAGCGATTCAGCGTTCTGAAGGCCCGGCCCGACTCTGCGACTAGCTGGCCTGCTTTCCCGCGGCGAGCCTGGCCTTGTTCTCTTCAAACTGTCTTGCGGAGTGCACCACCTGGTCGCGCGCATAGGCCGCATCGTGCCATCCCCTGATCTCAACCCGCTTGCCTTCCAGATCCTTATATATGGAGAAGAAGTGGGTTATCTCCTTGAGCAGGTGCGGATAAATGTCTGTGTAGTTCCATATGTTGGCGAAGCGTGGATTGTTATTGCCCACCGCGAGCACTTTTTCGTCCAGAACTCCCTGGTCCATCATCTCCAGCAGGCCGATGGGACGCACCTCCTGCACACATCCGGGAAAGCTGGGGCCGGGCACAAGCACCAGCACGTCCAGCGGGTCGCCATCGTCGCTCAGCGTTGAGGGAATGAAGCCGTAGTCGCCGGGATAGTGGACCGGGGAGTGCAGGTTGCGGTCCAGCTTGAAGACGTGCAACTGCTTGTCGTACTCGAACTTTTGGGTTCCATCCTTGGGTATTTCGATGACCGTCCGAAAAATTTCGGGGGATCGGTCGCCAATCGGCAACTCCAGATAATTGACCATTTTGTTTGTTTCTCCTCGGGGAATTGACACGGCGCTGGGAAAACGAACCGGAAACTGCGCGGTACCGTCATACGACGGGATTACTATCATCGCGGATGACGAGGGCACATGTCTATTCGCTCACGGATGCGCCCGGATGTCGCTTAGAATCATTGCATGTGCGGAATCGTCGGTTATGTCGGCAAGAAGAAGGTAGTTCCGGTCATCATCGAAGGGCTGCGGCGGCTGGAGTACCGTGGCTACGACTCGGCGGGAATCGCCGTGGGCAGTCCATCCCGCTCTACTCTTGAGGTGCGGCGCGCACCGGGCAAGCTGGGCAATCTGGAGGAAGTGCTGCGCGAGCATCCGCTTGAGGGCAGCTTTGGCATTGGCCACACACGCTGGGCTACGCACGGACGGCCCACGGAAGAGAACGCCCATCCCCATCGCGATTGCACGGGCCGCATTGTCGTGGTCCACAACGGCATTGTGGAGAATTACCTCGACCTGAAACGCGAACTCATCGCGCAGGGACACAAGTTTGTCACCGAGACAGACACGGAGATTATCGCGCACCTTATTGAACAAGTGCAGACGGAAGCGGACGCAGCCGGACAGCCGATTCCTCTCGAAGTGGCCGTCCGCCGAGCGGTGAAGCGGCTCACTGGAGCCTTTGCGCTGGGCGTGCTGTCGGCTACCGAACCGGACAAGATCGTGGTTGCGCGATTTGGTCCTCCGGTGATTATCGGCGTGGGCGAAGGCGAGTCGTTTGTGGCCTCCGATGTGCCGGGCATTCTGCATCACACGCGAAACATATACTTTCTGGCCGACGGCGACATGGCCATTCTCACGCTGGCCGGCGTCAAGCTGACGGATTTTGACGGCAACCCGATCGAGCGGGCCATCACACACATCCAGTGGGATCCCATTCAAGCGGAAAAGGGCGGCTACAAGCACTTCATGCTCAAGGAGATATGGGAGCAGCCGCGCGCCATTACCGACACCACCATGGGCCGCGTTTCGCTGGATTCCGGAAAAGTTTTCTTAGGCGAGATGAAGATCTCCGACGAAGAGCTGGCCATGGCATCCAGCATCAACATCGCCGCCTGTGGCACCAGTTGGCATTCCGCATTGGCTGGGAAATACATGATAGAGCGGCTGGCGCGGCTGCCTGTCGATGTGGATTACGCCAGCGAATACCGCTATCGCAATCCCATTCCCGACCGCAATGCCCTCGGGTTGCTCATCACCCAATCGGGTGAAACCGCCGACACCCTGGCAGCACAGCGGGAGATGATCTCATTGGGTTCAAAGACCGTGGCGATCTGCAACGTGGTGGACGCCATGGTGGCCCGCGAGGCCCACGGCTCCATCTACACGCACGCCGGCCCGGAGATTGGCGTCGCATCGACCAAAGCCTTCACCGCGCAGCTTACCGCATTGTTTTTGCTGGCGCTCAAGCTAGGCCAGCTTCGCGGCCGGCTCGACCAGGCGCAATCGGTAAGCCTCATCGAGGAGTTGAGCCGCATTCCGGCAAAAATCGAAGAAGTACTGCGCTCCTGCTCCGGACAGTGCGAGCTATTGGCAAAGGAATTTTCGACAGCCCGCGATTTTCTCTATCTGGGCCGCGGCATCCACTTCCCCATCGCCCTGGAAGGCGCGCTGAAGCTAAAGGAGATTTCTTACATCCACGCCGAGGGTTACCCGGCGGGAGAGATGAAGCACGGACCCAACGCTTTGATTGACGAAACTTTGCCGGTAGTGGTGCTGGTTACCCGCGACGAATCCGACCCAGCCTCGAAGCTGCGCTACGAAAAGACTTTATCGAACATTCAGGAAGTTATGGCTCGGTCTGGCCGCGTAATCGCTGTGGCCACCGAGGGCGACACAACCATCGGCGGCCTGGTGGAGCACGTCATACCCATTCCACCGGCGCCCGAGCTGCTTTCGCCGCTCATCGAGATTGTGCCGTTGCAGTTGCTGGCTTATTACATTGCTGTTCGCCGCGGCTGCGATGTGGACCAGCCGAGAAACCTGGCCAAGTCAGTCACCGTCGAATAGGCTCTCCCTCTTTTCTGAAAGGGTAGTGCAGCGGAAGAACAACCTGCGCGTGGTTCTGACCTCGGACCTCATCCGGCAAGATGTGGCCGTCGAAGTGGATGGCGCGGAAGTGGAGACTCTGGATTCCGATGATCCGGATTCCACCTGAAAAGTTTTATCGGTCCAGCCGTCGCGCGGAAAGAAAATCCCATGGGCGGCCGGCTCCCGCACTGTCCTGGCGTATTGCGGATGGGCTATATTGTCTACTGGCTGAATCGAGAATGGGTCGATTGAGCCTTGGACGTTCCCCGGCACGCGCCGTCAAGCGCCAGGAGGTTCTGATGAAAGTTTCCGACACAATTGCATTAGTGCTGAAGAGCAAGGACGAAAACCGAGTTCTTTCGATTGCGCCTGAGCAAACGGTTTATGAAGCACTCGAAATGATGGCCAAGCACGGCATCGGCGCGTTGCTTGTGCTCTCCAACCATCGGCTCGCCGGCGTCCTGTCAGAGCGCGACTACGCGCGCAAAGGAATCCTGCAGGGCCACACCGCCAAGGAGACCCAGGTGAAGCAGATCATGACAAGCCCGGTGGTCTTCGTCAGCCCGCAGCACACTGTGGATGAATGTCTGAACATGATGACCGAACACCATTTCCGCCATCTGCCCGTGTTGCAGGGCGACACCGTGGTGGGAATGATCTCCATCGGCGACCTTGTGAAATGGGTGATCTCCGATCAGGCCCATACAATTCAGGCGTTGGAGGGCTACATTACAGGCGCGTATCCGGGATAGTCGCCGCAACCGGATTTACAACTATAGGACACGTGCAGGGTTTCCATTCGCGATGAGTGAATCCGACGCGCGACGACTTAAGCCGTCAGGTTGTAAATCAAGCCGAACGGGTCCTTGATGTAGCATCTCGGAAAATCCGGTTCATCCTTGACGACTTCGCATCCATTTTTCACGAGCCGGAGCTTAGCGGCTTCGACGCTATCCACCGTGACTTCCAGGACCGGCCCCAGCGCCGGACCCCGCTCAATGAATAAATTGATGTGCTTGCCGTGAAGGCTGATCATATGAGGCTCTTCGCCGGTGGTCTCGAAGCCAAGATGGTCGACGTAGAAAGCAGCCGCCTTCTTCGGGTCCTGCGCTTGAATGAGAATGTCGGTGCCAAAGGTGTTTGCCATGCAGGCTCCTTCGTCCGAAAGAGTATCACGGGCTACATGAAGAAGCCCCACTGTGGAAAGCAGTGGGGCTATTTTTATCCGCGTTTCGTTCCGCGCGGTTTGCCGCCGGGACGTGGTCCGGTGCGTTTGCCTCCGCCGGGTTTAACCCTGTGGCTGGGTTTGGCGGAGCTTCCAGGCTTGGGTTTCGAGCGCGAGCCGAACGCAGGCTTGCCTGGGCCACCGAAGCTGGGCTTCCACCCCACAGACTTAGACCTGTCTGTGGGGACCCCGGGCTTGGGCTTCCATCCGGGGCCGGCCTTTCTCTCAGCGCGGGAGGCTGAGTCGGGATAGGGCTTTGCGCTGGTGGGGCGGTAAGTGGATGCGCCTTCCGCTCGCGGAGTATAGGGCCGGGGTGAAGTGAAAGTGCGACCAGCGGACTTTGCTCCAAATGGCCGCTTGGCGCCGTAGCTGGGACGGGAGTCTGACCCGGTGCGCGGGCTGGACCCAGGCCTGAATGGTTTACTGCTTGCGCGCGCGCCGCCCGCTCGAGGTTTGCCGCTGCTGGTAGTAAATGGACGAGCCAGACCTCCTTCGCTGCGGAAGGGCCGGGCTGCGGCGGGACGGTCCGAAGAAGCTGGCTGATCGAAACTGGGACGGCTGGGCCGAGGCCGATCAAAACTGGGTCGGGTCGGGCTTGGACGGCTGGAGGCGGGCCGGCTGTAACTGGAGCGAGGCGCGCTGGGACGGGGTGAGCTCGAACGGGACGTACTCGAACGTTCTGGGCCGGTAATCTCTTCAATGTGAAGATTGGGCGGCCGAACTGGGCCAAGGTCCCCATCGAAAACCCGTGCTTCACGTGCAGGAACTTCGCGGCGTGGCGCAACGGGGCGCTTGTAGGCTGGCCGGGCTTCGCGTTCTGGCCGGGCACTTCGTTCTGGACGCGCATTTCGTTCTGGCCGATCCGGGCGCTCCGGCTTCTTCCATGCGGGTTTGGCGGTGAATGGACGGTCGGTGGGCGGACGGCTCTCGCCGGTTGAGCCTGCGGCAAATCGCGCTGGCGGACGGGAAGGACGATCGTCTTTCTTCCATGCTGGGCGACCAGCGGGCCGTGCGTCACCAAATTTAGCTGGACCTGCTCCGGTTGCGCGGCGAGGGCGGTCGTCGGTGCGAGCTAGGCCGCGATCTGGAGTTCGACCGGCGGCGGGGCGGAATCCTTCAGCGCTGGGGTGTGCGGGACGGAAGAGCTTGTTGGCCTCGCCACTGGCGAAGCGGCTTGCCGGTCGGCTTGTCCGGTCTGCGCCAAATTTCTTGGGGCGAAATTCGCCGACGCGCTCTGCCGGAGGAGCAACCTCGTCCGACGGCTTGGCCGCGCGCGGACGGCCGCTTGGCTTGGGCAAAACGGTCGGCAGCATGGCGGCATCCATTGCGTTGCGGCGGCGGAGTTCCTTTGATTTTGGAGTGCGCAGCTTGCCTTCGGCAGCCCGGCGCAGGGCGTCTACTTCTGCCGGTTGCAGTTCGCGCAAGTTGCCCGGCTCCTGGTCGAGAACCAGCGGGCCGTAGCCCACCCGGCGAATCTTTTCGACAAAATGGCCGACTTCCTCGAACATTTTGCGTAGTTCGCGGTTGCGGCCTTCAATGAGAACCACTTCATACCAGGGATTGTCGCCCTGGCGAACCTGGCGGATGCGGGCCGGGGAAGTGCGCACCTGACCCGAGCCCGGTTTGCCACGCTCGATGGCGACGCCGCCGCGCAATATGTTCAGCTCGCCTTCGGTGGGTTGGCCAGCGACTTTGACCAGGTAAGTTTTTTCCACGCCGGAAGAGGCCTTGGTGAGCCGGTTGGCCAGCTCTCCGTCGTTGGTGACCACCAGCAACCCTTCGCTCATGTAGTCGAGCCGGCCGACGGGGTAGAGGCGCTCCTTCATCTTGTCGAAGAACTGCATCACCGTGGGCCGCCCCTCGGGGTCCTTGACCGTGGTAACGAAGCCTCTGGGCTTGTTGAGGACGAAGTAGCGGTGGCGCTCGGCGCCCTGAAGCAGCTTGCCGTCCACGCGGATGTGGTCGCGTCCCGCGTCGGCCTTGGTTCCCAGCACGGTGACCACTTTGCCGTTGATCTGCACGCGGCCCTGCTCGATCATCGCTTCGGCGCTGCGGCGGCTGGCCACGCCAGCTGCGGCAAGAATCTTCTGCAACCGCTCGAGTTTGGCTGGGGGACGCGGCTTGGGATTGAACTCGGGATCAGAGGCGCCTTCAGTCTCAGTGCTGTCTTCAGTCTCGATTTCAGATTCCGTTCCTGCCTCGACCGTATTTTTGGCTTCGCCGTCGGTGGTGTCTCCAATTGGGTCTATAACTTCGGCGGTTTCGACTTCCGCTTCGATCGCGGCTTCGGTTTCTATCTTGGGTTCGGCGGATTCGGGTTGAAGTTTGCTTTTCTTCTTCGTCATTGGGGAAGGATCTCGGTTTCTGCCTGCTCTGAGTGGAAAGACGCAGCAGGAGCGGCCTCTGCGTGGGTGGGGGGTTCGTTGCTGACCGCCATCACGGCGGTCCGGGTAGATTCAGAGGGTTCTGTCTCCGGCTCAATATCTTCAACCGGCGAGTCTTCCATATCCTCACTGGCGGCTTCGTCGAATTCGGGACCGAGGGCAGGGTTTGATTTCCGCTCGGAGTCATCTCCTTCTGCGGACTCAGACTCTTCGAGTTCAGTGGCGGCCAGCTTCTCGAACTCCTCCATGGAAGGCAGTTCAGAAACGTCTCTCAGGCCGAAGCGGAGCAGAAACTCGCGAGTGGTTTTGTAGAGAATAGGCCGGCCAATTACCTGCTTGCGTCCGGCCGTCGAAATCAGCTTGCGGGCCAGTAGCGAGCCGAAGACGGCGGATGTGTCCACGCCGCGAATTTCATTCACTTCTGGGGCGGTGACCGGCTGCTTGTAGGCGATGATGGCCAGGGTTTCCAGAGCCGGCAATGAGAGCCTGAGAGCTGGCTTGAGGCTCTTGGCGAAGAGCCGTACGGCATCGTGGCACTCGGGCTTGGTGGCCATGCGATAGCCGCCGGCGATCTCGCGAACTTCAATGCCGCGGTCGTCGGAGGCGCAAGAGGTGATCAGCTCATCTATTAACGGTCGCAGAATGGCGCGGACCTCGCGATCGCGCAGGCGGGCCAGGCGGCGGGCTTCGAGATCGGCTACGGCGTCTGTGGTAGCCGCGCCTTCCGTTGTGGCAAGGCCGGAAGTGTCACCGGCTGGATCGGCCTCAGGATCGGTTTCAGCAGTAGCTTCCGCATGCGGCTCAGGGTCGGCTTCCGGTTGAGCGTCAGCGGCTTGCTCGGCAGCGGGAGCGAAGACTGGCTCTGTCGAGGCGGACTCTGTTTGGTCGGGCTCCATCCCCAGGTAAGCGAACTGCTCGTTCATCGCGGGTTGGGCGGCTTCGGCGGTCTGCTCAGCAGACGCGGCTTCCTGCTGCGCCTTCCATTCAAAGGCCTCGTCGGCAAAGAGGGCGGCGAGCTGGGCCAGTGTGACCGGCTCCTCCGCGGCGTAGATGACAGCTTCCAACTTGGCTTTCAGACTCATTCTGCAATATGTACCTTTAGTTATGGTACCGGAAGACGCCGCGACTTGCGCACTGATTGAGGTGCTGTTGCCCGCGCAATGGCTGCAAAAAGGGCGTCCGGGAGTACCGGACGCCTTTTGCATAAGATTCCAACTGGTTTCAGGAGGCCTTGGTGCTGATGGTGTGCATGATGGTGATTCTCGTCTTGCCGTTATCCTGTGACGAGTTGGTGGTAATTGTCACCACAACACTTTCCTGCTGGCCCCTGTTGATGCTGATCATCGCGCGGTCGGAGATCTCCATGACGGAAGCGGCGCTACCCAGCTTGCTTTTGTAAAAATCGATCACCTGCTGCTTCGAGTCCGATGTGAGAAACACGGCCGTCACCATTGAGCCTGTCGGTAACTGCATGCGCATACTGCCGCGCGTGCTCTGCGCGCCGGGATAGAGATCGGTGCCCAGATCGGATGCGCTGAAGTTCTCTGACGGGTTGGCTGTGATTTTGCCTGCGGGCGTTTCCATCGTCACCTGGCCTCCCGGGCCGTTTACATGGATGGCCCGCGAGACGCGATATACCGCGTAACCCGCCACGCCCAAGCCGAGAATACCTAGCCCAACAACGACAGCGACGATAATCAGGATGATTTTGAGTGCATTGCCGCCGGATTTGACCGGCGCTCCAATTGGTTGGGTGGCGGCCGGTGTGGCAGTCGCCACAGCCGCAGTGCCACATGACTTGCAAAATTGCTCCCCGGTAGAAAATGCAGCTCCACACTTAGCGCAGAAGCTTGCCACGGTGATCTCCTTGTGGGTGAACTTTCGCCCGGAACTCCCAGTTTGCTTTTCCGGCGATGAGCCAATATAACCCACAATACTCACGTCTGACGCGAACTTTAGTTAGGTCTTGTTGCAAAAGATGGGCGTCCGGCGATTACCGGACGCCCCGAAAAAGGCGAGGGGAAGCCGCCTTAGCCGGCGATTTGGCGGAACAGCCAGAAAAGCGAACCGGAGAGCAGCGCCGCGGCCGGAAGGGTCAAGACCCAGGCCATCGCGATATTGCGGATGGTGGAAAGCTGCAGGCCACTGCCGTTGGCGGCCATTGTGCCGGCCACGCCCGAACTGAGTACGTGCGTGGTCGAAACCGGCATGCCGAAATTGTCGGCGGCAGAGATGGTGCACATTGCGACCAACTCGGCACAGGCGCCCTGGGCATAGGTGAGGTGCTCCTTGCCGATCTTTTCGCCCACGGTGACGACGATGCGCTTCCAACCCACCATGGTTCCCATGCCGAGCGCCAGAGCAACGGCGACCTTGACCCAGGCAGGAATGAATTTGGTCGCCTTGTCCACAGTTACTTTGTAGGTGGCGAGAGTTTTGGTCTCGGCAGCGGTGAAGGACGGATTATGGTTCTTTTGCATCAGGCCGATGGCTTCGCTGACCACATACATGTCGTTGCGGACGTTTGCCTGCTTGTTGGCCGGAACCGATTTGTACTCCTTGTAAACGACCACGTCCCCTTCAAGATCCTTGACCAATTCCCTGAGAGCCAGAACCGTGTCCGGCTTGATCTCTTTGGTGCGGATGTAATCGGTAACCTCGGCGCGTGCGTCCTCGCCGAGGATGCCGCTCTTGTTTACGTGCTGGTCGAGGACTTGTCCCGCCTGCTCGGAGGCGGCGATGAAGGCCTGAACATCATGAGCGGTTACGGCGTGGTTGAGCGCGTAAGCCGTTGGAACAGTGCCAATGAGGATGAGCATGATCAGTCCCATGCCCTTCTGCCCGTCATTGGAGCCGTGCGCAAAGCTGACGCCGGAGCAAGTAAAGACCAGCAGGGCGCGGATGGGCCAGGGTGGAGGCGTGCTGCCTTTTGGCGCAGTAAAAAGCACGTCGGCATTCTCGATCACGATTCTGGCACACAAGGCTAAAAAGAACAGTCCAACGATGCCTACCAGAAGCATGACAAAGATCATGCCCAGGGGGTAACTCCACGACTCGACAAACGCTACTGGCTGCCAGAGGGGAGTTCCCAAGGGTCCAAAGAGGCCGAGGATGAGCGGAGCGACCAGGTTCATCAAGTAGTATCCGCCGGTGCCGGTGATCGCGATGGTGGGAATCGCCCACAAGGGCTTCTTATGGTTCGCGTCGTAGTGGAGGGCCGTGCTCTTGGCCCATTTCGTGACGATAAAAAACTTGGAAATCAGCAGCAGCAGAGCGGCTGCGCCGAAGCCGATCAGTGGAGAGATCAGCAACACTTTGAAGACCTTGGTGGCCTGTTCCCAGTCCACACCTGAGGTGCCGGTGTGAACGCTCATCAACTGGTTGGCTATGCCAACGCCGATGATGGAACCGACCATGGTGTGCGAACTGGAGGCCGGAAGTCCGAACCACCAGGTGCTTAAGTTCCAGATAATGGCGGCAATCAGCAGCGCGAAGACCATGGCGAAGCCGGCGCCGGCGCTGACTTGCAGGATGAGCTCAACGGGGAGCAGCGTGATGATCGCGAAGGCCACAGCGCCGGAGGAGACGAGCACGCCGGCCAGGTTGCACAGCCCGGACCAGACCACGGCAATGTTGGGGTCCAGTGAGTGGGTGTAAATGACAGTGGCCACGGCGTTGGCGGTATCGTGGAAGCCATTGACGAACTCGAAGCCGAGAGCGATCAACAGTGCCACGACGAGCAGCGCATAGGGCCAGATACTGCCGATGGCTATGCCATTGAAGTCCTTGGCGATGTTGAAGCCGATGAATCCCAGGCCGATCACCAGCGCCAAAAGAACGACCCCGCCGCTAATTACGGCGTGGGATTTCTTCATCTTTTTGTCAAGAAGCGATGCTCCCTGGGACAGTTCATCAACAGTTGCTGCCAGATCGGCCATCGACGGGCTCCGGAAAGTCGGATTTAAAAAAAGTTCAGTTGCGCCGGGGGAGCGAAACTCGGACACACAATGGATAAACGAGCCATGTGAAAGGGAGATGAATTCTGGCAGGTGTACCTGTGGATTGTGTAGAGTGAACGCATGGATTCACGAAAACTTCGCATTGGTTTCGCCGTATGCATGGCGTGCGCATGCCCCTGCTTTGCTCTCTGTGCGGCGGCTTGGGCTCTGCAATCCACGCTGCAAACTGCTCCACAACGGGCCGACTCGATTCTGATTCTGAAAGAAGATCATGTGATGGAGTTGCTCTCCGGAGGTAAAGTGATTCGCACCTATAAGGTAGCGCTGGGGCAAGGCGGCTTTGCGCCCAAGGAGCGCGAGGGCGACGGACGCACGCCGGAAGGCCACTACACAATCGATGCAAAGTACGCTGTCAGCCACTACCACAAGGCAATGCACGTTTCCTATCCCAACGCCGGGGACCGCGCGCGGGCGGCAAAGCTGGGTGTCTTGCCGGGCGGGGCGATCATGATTCACGGCCTGCCAAACGGCAAGGGCTGGGTGGGAGCGGCGCATCGGCTCTACGACTGGACGCTGGGCTGCATCGCCGTCACTGACGAAGAGATCGACGAGATCTGGAAATTAGTTCCTGTGGGCACGCCGGTCGAAATCCGACCGTAAGCGCATCTCTCAAGCTGAGGCAGTTGGTCCACCGCAGGCGACCGCGTCAAGAATCCTTTGCGAGCGAATAGCGAGCCGCTGGCCGCACCGCAGGTGCTCTGCGAAAATAGAAGTAGATGCTCTCCCTGCAAAATGCCGGCAAGCGGTTTGGACCGCGAGTTCTGTTTCTGGAGGCCAACTGGCTTATCCGTGCGCGAGAGAAAACCGCGCTCGTGGGCGCCAACGGCACAGGTAAATCCACAATCATGAAGGTGCTGGCCGGGCTGGAGACGCTGGATTACGGCAGCTTGCAGCAAACGCGCGGCATGAGCATAGGCTACCTGCCACAAGAGGGGTTGGCGCTGGCCGGCAGGACGGTCTTCGAGGAATGCCTGACGGTCTTCGACGAACTGCGCGAGATGGCACGCGAAGTCGAACGGCTGGGCGGGCAGTTGAGCGTGCTGGACCATGAGGGGCCAGAGTACGAAGCCGTGGCCGAGCGCTACTCGATGCTTCAGGAGCGCTTTCACGCGCTGGATGGCTACGCGCTGGATGCGCAAGTGGGCGGCGTGTTGACTGGACTGGGCTTCAGCAAAGAAGATTGGACGCGGCTTACCGATGAATTCAGCGGCGGATGGCAGATGCGCATCGCGCTGGCCAAGTTACTGCTGGCTAAACCGAATCTGCTGTTATTGGACGAGCCTACAAATCACCTGGACCTGGAAACTCGCAACTGGCTCGAAGACTATCTCAAGAGCTATCCATTCGGTTACATACTTATCTCGCACGATCGGTACTTTCTCGATGTAACTATCGACCGCACAGTGGAGATTTGGAATAAGCGGCTGAATATATATCAAGGTAACTATACAAAGTATCTTAGCCAGAAGGACGAACGGCGGACGCAGTTACAGTCCGCTTATCGCAATCAGCGATTACAGATAGAGCACCTCGAATCCTTCATCAACCGCTTCCGCGCCCAGGCCACCAAAGCCAAGCAGGTGCAGAGCCGCATCAAGGAGTTAGAGAAGATTGAGCGTATTGAGGTTCCCGAAGAGGAATCTACGATTCATTTCAAGTTTCCCCAGCCGCCGCCATCGGGGCGCATGGTTGTGGAAGCTGAGGAACTATCAAAGAGTTATGGGCATAAGTTAGTGCTCGACAAGGTGCGCTTTGGAATCGAGCGCGGTGACCGAGTGGCGTTGGTGGGAGTAAATGGCGCGGGCAAGTCCACGCTAATCAAGCTCCTGACTGGGGCCGAAGCACCCACGGGCGGACGGGTCAAACTGGGCCACAATGTTGTGAGCGAATACTTTGCGCAGGACCAATATAAGGTGCTCGACGGCGATGCGCGCATTCTCGACGACATCAGCCGCGCTGCGCTCAAGGTTCCGGAGCAGGCACTGAGGTCTTTGCTGGGTTGTTTTCTTTTCAGCGGCGACGATGTTTTCAAACCGCTGGGCGTGCTGAGCGGCGGCGAGCGCAATCGCTACGCGCTGGCGCGGATTCTCGTTTCGCCATCGAATTTTCTTCTGCTTGACGAGCCCACCAATCACCTCGACATGCGCGCCAAGGACGTGTTGCTCGACGCGCTGGCGGCCTTCAGCGGCACTGTGGTTTTTGTCTCGCACGATCGCTATTTCATTGACAGGCTTGCCACGCGCGTACTCGAAGTCGACGGCGGCAAGGTCACCAGCCACGAAGGCAATTACGAAGATTATCTTAGGTGGAAGGAAGCGCAAGCTGTTTTGAGTCAGGGCTCGACTTTGGTGGCACCGAAAGCCGGCCTGAGAGATGCGTCATTAGCTTCTGAAATCCAGTCCGCAAATATCGTTTTGCCCTCTACCGAAGGGGTCAATGACCGCCCGCGCCGACTGAATCCTATCAAGCAAAAACAGATGGAGGAGCGTTGCGCGTTTTTGGAAGAAGAGACCCCGCGCATTGAAGCCGCGATTGCCTATACCGAAGAGCAACTGGGAGTTTATGTCTCTGCCACCGAAACCGAGCGACTGACCGCGCTGGCTGCGGAGTTACGCGCACAGTTGGCCGCGCTCACCGCTGAGTGGGAAGAGCTGATGATGCAGTTGGATGGACAAAGTATTGTCTCCTGAAGCTGTTTATATAAACCTTTCGTGCATAATCAAGAGATTATGGCTCTTTTGTGGAACCTCGAGAGTTGGACGCAGCGGCTGGCGGAGCTTGAGGCGCAGGTTGGCGAGCTGAAAGAGGCTCCGCTCAGGCGCGATGTGCGTTCGCTGGGTGTGCTGCTGGGCGAGGTACTGCGCGAGCAGGCGGGGGAGGAGCTGTTTGCGCAGGTGGAGGCGCTGCGGCAGGGAACCATTCGCCGCCGGGACGAAGAGGCGCGCGGATGCCATGAAGAGGCAGCGCAACAGGCGACGAAGGCCCTGCAACTGGCGCACTCTCTGCCGGTGGAGCGGGCGATTCAGCTGACGCGGGCCTTTGCATTTTACTTTGAGCTGATCAACCTGGCGGAGACCAATCACCGCAAGCGGCGGCGCAATGCATTGCACCTGAGTGGGGAGGCTACGCGGCAGCGCGGGTCGCTTGCCGGAACCTTGTGCGCAATGCGGCGCGTGGGGATTAGCGCGGACGAGGCTCTGGAGTGGATGAGGCGCGTGCTCGTTGTGCCGGTTTTTACGGCGCATCCCACGGAGGCGGCTCGGCGCACGGTGATGTTCAAGCGGCGGCGCATTGGCGAGTTTCTGGCGGAGTTGGACCGGATTCCGATTCCCGATCAGGAGATGGCGCAGCTGGAAGAGGCGATTCGCGCGGAGATTACCGGCCTTTGGCAGACCGACGAAGTGCGCTCGCGCAGGCCCACAGTTTACGACGAAATCAAGATGGGGCTGGATTACTACGACGTCTCGATCTTTGCCACGCTGCCCAGCCTTTATCGCGAGATTGCCGATTCGCTGCGCGAGGCTTATGGTTTGGAGATTGAGGCGCACGCGCTGCCAAAAGTGCTCAGCTTCGGCTCGTGGATCGGCGGCGACCGAGATGGCAGTCCCTTTGTCACACCGGAGGTGACGCGCGATGCGGTTCAGCTGGCGCGCGGTCAGCTGCTGCTTTATTACCAGGGGCAGCTCGATGAGATTTGCGATCTGCTGACTGCAAGCACACAGCAAGTTGGCATCAGCGAGGCACTGCTCAAGCGGCTGGGAGCATACGTGGAGCAGGTGCACACGCCCGAGGCACAGCTCTTCGGCGCTCAGTATGAATTCGAATACTATCGCCGCTTCGCAATTTGTCTGAAGGCACGCATCCAGCGAACGGTGGAAGTATCGGAGCAACCAAGCCGAGAGAGCGCCACGCTGCCAGTAATGCGATACACGCTGGCGCGCAGTCAGGATAGGCTGGCGCAGGCTCTGCCGGCGTACTGTTCGGTTGAGGAGTTCCTCGACGATCTGGAGACACTGCGGGAGTCGCTTGAGGCTAACCGCGGATTGCGCATTGCGCGAACGCTGGTTGATCCGCTGATCTTGCAGGTACGCACATTTGGATTTCATCTGCACACTCTCGACATTCGCCAACATGCGCGGGTGCATGCATTGGCGTTGCAGGAGGCAATTGCCGACACAGCGGCGCAGTCGCTGGCAGGCGGGTTGTCGGCGGAGAGTGCAAGCGTGTTGGAGACTTTCCGGGTGGTGGCGGAGGTCAAGAACGGCTGCTCGCCAGAGGCAATACGCCAGTATGTGATCAGCGGCGCATCCACAGTGGAAGATGTGCTGGCCGTGGTGCGTCTGGCTCGCCTGGGCGGCGTGAAGTTGGAAGGGGCTGGACGCGACCCCGGTTTGATGCCGGTGCCGCTTTTCGAATCCATTGAAGACTTGCGCAATGCGCCATCCATTTGCCGCGAGTTGTGGAGCCGGTCCGATTATCGCAAGCTGATGGCCACTTGGGACAACTGGCAGGAGGTTATGCTGGGTTACTCCGACTCCAACAAGGACGGCGGCATGCTGACCAGCACCTGGGAGATCTTCCGCGCGCATCGCGACCTGCACCTGGTGGCGCGCGAAGTTGGAGTGAAACTGCGCCTCTTTCACGGCCGAGGCGGCACGGTGGGGCGCGGCGGAGGGCCCACGCATCGCGCCATCATTGCGCAGCCGATGGATTCCTTCGAAGGGCAGTTGCGGATTACCGAACAGGGCGAGGTACTGAATTTCAAATATGCTGACGAGGTATTGGCAGAGCGCAGTTTGGAGTTGATGATTGCCGCCTCACTGGATGCGCTAGCGCGGCCCAATGCTCGTGACAAAGAGGGACACTTCACCGGCGTTCTGAGACCGGAGTGGGAAGCGGCGCTCGACGAACTCTCCGGCATTGCCTTCGATTTTTATCGAAAACACATTCTCGAAGACGCGGGTATCGTGACATATTTTGAGCAATCCACTCCGGTGGGCGAGCTGGAGCATGCCAAGATTGGTTCGCGGCCTTCGCGCCGAGGTGGGTCGAACCGGCTCGCGGACCTGCGCGCCATTCCGTGGGTCTTTGGGTGGACACAATCGCGGATGATGCTGGCGGCATGGTTTGGAGTGGGGTACGCGCTGGAGAAATTTCTAGAGCGGCCCGGCGCGCTGGCACTGTTGCAGACCATGGCCCGCGAGTTTCCATTGTTCATTGACCTGCTGCGCAATGTGGAACTGGCACTGGGCAAGGTGGACATGGGCACGGCGCGGCTCTACTCCGCGCTGGTGGAGGATGCTGCGCTGCGCGAACGCATCTACGAAATGTGCGTTGCCGAGTTTCATCGCTCGGTGCGCGCGCTGCTGGTGATAACACAGCAGAAGGAGTTACTGGAATCGAATCATGTGCTGGCTCGGTCGATCAAGTTACGCAATCCTTATGTCGATCCCATGCACTTAATTCAAGTGGATATGCTGCGACGCAAGCGCGCGGGAGAAGACACGCCGGAGGTCAACCGGGCCATTGCGGCGACCATCAGCGGAATTGCGGCGGGGCTGAGGAATACAGGTTAAGGAAACCTGTACGCGCTATCGAGGAGAAGTTAGGAGTTTATGTCTCGGCTGCTGAGACCGGGCGTTTGACCACGCTGGCTGCGGAGTTGCGCACAGAGTTAGCTACTCTCACGGCTGAGTGGGAAGTGGTGATGATGCAACTTGACAGGTAAGTTCAGTAGCCGTCGGACTGCATCGATGTCTGGGCGGATCGTTCCTGGCGCTCCCGGCTTCTCGTAATGGCGTTCCCAACCCAGCAGCAGGCCCTCAACAATCTCTCTTCCATCGGGGTCGGCTACGGCCTGAAGCGGTGTGCGCCCTCCAAGGGCCGGAATCTTCTTGTGAATCCACCCCTCAACCTCCTGCTGCATCTGCGCAGCAAACTCTTTTAGGGCTTCGGGATCGATGGATGGTTCCTCCGCCTTGACTTCGCTCGGCGCGGGCTTATTGAGACGATCCTGTCTTTTGAGCGACTCCTCCATAGTGTGCACAGTGGTACTAAGATGTGTCGCGTGGAGGCCCAGCCGCCGTTCGATCTCCTCGCGAATCTTCTTGGCGCGGTTTGCCGAGTTCACCTCCACTATGAGCGACTGCCCGGAGATCTTCAGGTTGCCAAGGATGGTGTTCTCCCAGGTCGTGTGCAACTTGTTTCCCTTCTTGCTCCAAATAATCTCCACGTTCTGGAGCACGCCGTCGCCGCCCTGCTCCGCGCTGTCGAGCAGGTCTTCCTTTGTAATACCCCACGCCAGTGGAGCAAGCGCATCGAAGGCCAATTGCGCCGAGCCGATGCGAAAGGTGAGCGTATGAAAGGCAAACGGGTCGCCGTCAGTGTTCTGGAGTATCGGCGGCCTGCGGAGAGCGTCTCGAATGTCCAGATAAACGGTGCGTATCTCGTCGGTATAGCGAACCAGATCGGCTGCGGACAGTTCGCGGTTCTGCTTCGCGATCTTTTTCCGCAGTTGAGCGCGAAGTTTTACAATCTCCGCCTTCCTGCCGGGCGGGGAGGGTGTAGGGGCGAGCCGGCCTAGCGTGGCGACCTCGGGCAGAATCCAGATTTGCCCATAGAGAATGTCGCCCGGCCGCATCGTCATCGATCCGGTATGCTCCTCAACTTCCGTTTCTTCGCCGATCAGCGCATCGCGTAAGACCGCGCCGCGCCCAGGATTGCTGCGGACAATCTCATAGAAGCTGACCGGACGCGAGACAGCTTGCTCCAAAAGTTGCATATCCAACTCCGTGAGTCGGCCAGCGTTCTTATCCAAATAGGATTGCAGGACCGCTCCAGCTGTCGGTTTGGCTCCATGGCGACGCGCGCTCCTCCCCGGATCCCATTCAAAGATCAAGTACGGGCTGAAGATGCTGATTTCATCCGGCATCTTCTCCATCGATTCTGGAATTTCTTCCTGGTTGAAGTCCTGCCATGCCTCAACGACTGAATCCGCGAACTCTCGCTGAACGACTTTCAGCAACCCCTTGGTGATCCGGTCCGATGCGTCGCGCTGGCGGCTCCAGGGACTGTCACTGGACGCCGCGCCGCTGATGGCCACGGGCCCGCTGGATTGACAGCAATGCTTGTACTTCTTGCCGCTGCCACAAGGACAGGGTTCGTTTCTTCCTATCTTCTTGCGTGGATGAGATGGCATAATGAACTGATTATCGCTCATGGCAAATGGCCTGATACCGGAACTTCCCCTTGCAACAAACCGCACTCTGGTACTATGCTTGACTCATGCGTCGATGTCGCTAACACCGCCCTGGTGTCAACCGCGATGCAGATGCGCGCCTCTTTCGCGCACCGTCTTCCCCATCGAGTAGCTCGACCATCACCCCCACAACACAGAACCATCTGGGATTGCATCCCGGAAAAGGAGATCGTCATGGCGCACATAGCTGCGAATGTTACGGAACTCATTGGCAGGACCCCGTTGGTCCGGCTGAATCGTGTGGCGGCCGGTCTGCCTGCGACCGTTGTGGCCAAGCTGGAGAGCCAAAACCCGGTTTCGAGCGTGAAGGATCGTATTGGCCTGGCGATGATTGAGGCCGCGGAAAAAGCTGGCAAGATCACGCCCGGCAAGACCGTGCTGATTGAGCCCACCAGCGGCAACACCGGCATCGCTCTGGCCTTTGTGGCCGCCGTCAAAGGCTACCGGCTGATTCTCACCCTGCCGGAAACGATGAGCCTGGAGCGCCGTGTGCTGCTGCTGGCCTTCGGCGCGGAGATCGTGCTGACCCCCGGCCCGAACGGCATGAAGGGCGCCATCGCCAAGGCCAACGAGCTTTTGGCCGAGACCCCCAACGGTTACATCCTGCAGCAGTTTGACAACCCAGCAAACCCGGCCATTCACTACGCCACCACCGGACCTGAAATCTGGAACGACACGGACGGCAAGGTGGACATTCTCATCAGCGGGGTGGGAACGGGCGGCACCATCACCGGTGCGTCCAGGTATATCAAGGAGCGCAAGCCTGGGTTCAAGGCCATCGCCGTGGAGCCGGTGGATAGTCCGGTGCTCTCCGGCGGCAAGCCCGGTCCGCACAAGATTCAGGGCTTGGGCGCGGGCTTTGTGCCCGGAGTGCTGGATACCAAGCTTGTGGATGAGATCATTCAGGTCACCAACGACGAGTCCATCGAACTGGCACGCAGGCTGCCCAAGGAAGAGGGGTTGTTTGTGGGCATCAGTTCTGGAGCAGCGGTGGCGGCGGCTCTCAAAGTGGCGGCGCGGCCGGAGAACGTCGGCAAGCTGATCGTCGTGGTTCTGCCTGATTTCGGCGAGCGCTATCTGACCAGCGTGCTATTCGACTCGCTGCGCCAACAGGCCCTGGCTCTGCAAGTCGAAGCGGTTGCAGTGTAGGCATACGGATATCAGGCATTATGCTTTGAAAGGGCATCACGGCTTGCCTTTTCAGAGCGCTGCTGCCCTTTGCCTCTGAATGCCTCGCTGCTGATCCACTGGTTTATGGCCTTGTTTGAACGCATACGCGATGACATCAACTCCGTGCTGGAGCGCGATCCGGCTGCGCGCTCGCGGCTGGAGGTGCTGCTCTGCTATCCGGGACTGTGGGCAGTGTGGATTCATCGCATCTCCCACAAGCTCTGGCGAGCGAAGTGGCGGCTGGCCGCGCGGTTACTCTCGCAGGTCGGGCGCTTTTTCACCGGCGTAGATATTCATCCCGGCGCACTGCTCGGGCGGCGGCTCTTCATTGATCACGCTGCCGGAGTGGTGATTGGCGAAACCTCGATTGTCGGCAGCGACGTGACCATGTATCAGGGCGTGACACTGGGCGGCACGGGCAAAGGCCACGGCAAGCGTCATCCCACGGTCTGCGACGGCGTTTTCATCGGCAACAACGCCAACGTGTTGGGCAATGTGACTATCGGCGAAAACTCGCGCGTGGGCGCGGGCTCCGTGGTTCTGTCTGACGTTCCGCCTAACTCGACTGTCGTGGGCGTTCCGGCGCACATCGTTTATCGCAACGGCGAGCGCGTGCTGATTACCGATCCGCATGACGTGAAGGACCCGCTCAGCGACGCGCTGATTGCGCTGTCGAGCCGAGTGGAAGAGCTGGAAAAGCAGTTGGGCGGGGTTGCGTGGCCGTTGGAACCCTTCACCGCCGAAGCGGCTGAGCGCGCCGCTTACCACGAGGAACTGGAGCGGCTGCGGCAATATGTCTCGATGGGCGAAGGGATTTGAGGTAAGTCGGAAAGTCAGCAAGTCAGTGAAAAGGCTCCAGAGCGATGCTTTGGGGCCTTTTATTTGGCCGAAATACGGATTTTTCCGGCGATTTTCAGAGGCTAATTCTCACGATGCGGGAGATTTTTGGCTGTGCGCCTTTCAAGCGGCGTTGATTTCAAACAGGTTAAAAATAATCTGCAAGGTCTTGAGGGATATTTATACCCCCAGGGGTAGAGGGGGGTGGGGTGCCTCGCTCAGGGGTTCAGGGGTCAGTAAAGACCCGCTCCTCTTGACTGCTTCCATTGTGCTCCGGGAGAGGAGAATGTTCTGCAACAGACTGGCCCCTCCGACCATCGGCGGCAAGGCGAATTTGCGTCACTCGGGAATCCGTCCTGACGAGATGGGTGTTTTTCATTCCTGATTCGATGAAAGCCAAAATATGCGGCGACGACCCTACACTCGTGAATTATCGCTCTTGAAGCGAAAAGCGAGTCCAGCTCCTGCGTTCCTAAAGAAGCCCGAGGCGGGCATATTCATCATGAACGGCCGCATAGCACTCGCATGCAGCAGCCTCAAGCCCTGGGCGGTCTTTGACCGTCACGCGCCCACGAGAATATTCGATCAGGCCGGCTCTACGCAGAAGCGCTGCGGTCTGTGTCACGGTGGTGCGCCCTGTGCCAAGCATCACGGCCAGAAATTCATGGGTAATGGACAACTCGTCAGTCTGCGTCCTGTCCTGGCACATCAACAACCATCTTGCCAATCGCTCTTCCAGCCCATGCACACGGTTACACGCCGCGGTCTGAGCTGTCTGGGTAAGCATCGCGTAAACACTTCGGTTCAGCGACTTGCGGACCTCTTCGTGTGAAGGAGAAGATGGGTCCAGCAGAATCTTCGCGCTGATGCTAAAGCCTTGCCCAGGTAATTGGATCATGCTTTGGAGCAGTGAGTGACCGGTTCCCAGCAAAGCTGCCGCGCCGACGAAGCCGTCTCGTCCGATGATGCACGCTTCAAGCATGCTTCCGTCTTCCAGCGGTGTCACCAGGGAACAGATCGCATCTTCGGGAAAATAAATGGTTTCAACAACCTTCCCAGCTTCATGCAGGATTTGACCACTCCTGTGTGTTAGGGGCAGAAGATGGGGTGCAATGCGGGTGATTTCGTCGAGTGGGAATGACGCCAGGACACAGTTTTTGTAATGATCTTGAACAGAGAGGGATTTCATGCGGCTCCTTGGGTGAGGTAGTACAGTGGAACACCGCACCCAAACGCGCAAGAGAGCGGACAGCGTTGCGAATCCAAATATATCTAAATTTTACACTCTTATAGGCCTTACCACGTGATGAGCCAATCACGTGGTAAGACTGGGACCATTTCCGGGACCCTACGCAGATCGATTCGAGTGCAGGCAGCTACCCTGCCGCGGGACTCGCCAGACGGATGACTCACGACGCAAAGGGTTACGTCAGGCAGCGCGGCGCCTTTCGATTGTTTGTTCCCCGGGAGGCTTGACGGCATACATGGAACCAAGCATGAATTCGCGTAAGCCGCTTAGCACCTGATTGGTGGTGTCCGGAATGCGGGTATTCGGCCTATGCATTCTCCGAGTAGCCTTACTCGCCAGTTGACACAACTGATAGCGATTGGGAGCATGAGAAACTGCGACAAATACAACGTCAGAACGCATTGGGCATCTCCCTTGCGGTGTGAAATGTTTCGGCAACGATGGTTGGGACGCGGCAGTCTGGGCACATGAGGTCCGAGACAAATACACCTGAGACACAAGGCATGCTGGAACCAACCGCAAAGCATCAGCCAGCGCGCTGCATCATGGGCGGAGGGAATCTCCTAAGGTTATCTTCGCGCCAGATAGACGTAATGCCAGCTTCGATTGAATCGCCCAACATCACCTTCCGCAATGACTCACGAACCTCGATGTGGCCATTGACTTCAATGAATCCATTTTTACGGAAGCGGCTCATAAAGTGGCAAACCCGCGACCTGGTAGTGCCAATCAACTCGGCCAGCGCCTCCTGAGAAAGCTTGGGAATGACCCGTCCAGCCTGCCCCGGCTTGCCAGACTCCGCCATCATTAATAGAGCCCTGGCCAGACGCTTTTCGCCAAAGTTGCAAAGCTGGTCGGTCAGATTGGCCTGCGTATGCATGATGCGCTCCAGAAGAAACTCCAAAAAGAAGTCGTTGAAGGCACTCTCTTCGCGTAGCGCGCGAATCATCTCTTCGCGTTTTATTTTGAGCGCACTGCAGGCAGTAAGGGATATCACAGTGGCGGCGCGCACTCCGCCAACCTGCGCGAGTGCTTCCTCCCCGATGAATTGACCTCTGTTGACGATCAAGATGGTTGCTCTTTTGCCCGCGGCCGAATCGACGGCGACTCTGGCACAACCGTCCAGCAAGTAGAAGACCGAGTCCGCTAAATCGCCCTGCAGAAACAGGGCCTTTTTAGGATGCCAACGAACAAGCTTTCGTCCTGGTCCATTAGTTGTCAGAAATGCTTCGACATCGAATGTTGACCTGATTGGATCGACCATTGCAGGGCCCTCCGCAGGGTTGCAGAGGTCGCCCGGCGTGCAAAAGGGGAAGGCATGCGTCTGCAACTTACCGGCATCTCTTCTTCGAGATTGCATGGAAAATGGCTGGACAATGGTTGACTATGCCCAGGGCGAGCACCAATTCAGCTAAGGATTAGGACACGGAAGGGTATCTTGTCGGTCTCGCTCCAGACATATAGTGAAGAAAGATCCTGAGACCTCAAATTGCTGCCTGCCTAAATACCCATCTCGCCTTAATGGACAGCAGAGTTGATTACAGACTGAATCTTGAAGCGCATACATCGAGCAGAATAGAAATTTGAATAACCTATTGCTCACTGCTCGTCACTGGTCCTCTTCAGCATTACTCCCGGAGTGTTGGCTTTTGTTTGCCGGAGCGCAGGAATCCCAAAATCTCGGCCTCATCCCAGTGCGATGACCACGGCTCCGGCGGTGATGATCAAGCCGCCGACGATGGCTGGCACCGCCCTTTTTGCTGTCCGTCAAGCGGCGTCCTCTCTTCACAGTCTATGGAAGCGGCGTTCCGGAGCAACGATTTGTGGGCTACGTTTCGTTGTGGCGCTTATACAGTCTTGACAGTGGAAAAAACCAGTCTTAAGATAACGTCGTCGTTTCCTTGATTCGATCAGTCGAAACGCGGTCCGTGTGTGCAGGAAACCGTCTCAGGGAGTGCATGACCTTATTTCCCCGTTGTTGATTTTGGCGTTGTGAACTCCCTATTACAACATCTTTTAATCGAGATGTTTGGAGGGAATGCCATGTCTATGCCGTCTCCATCGCCTTCACCGCAATCGCATGTGCCTCAACCAACTCCATCACTACCGCCTCCAACTTTACCGCCGCTGTCTTTATCGACGCCCTCTTTATCGAATGAGGACTTCGAGTGGAACACAATCCGCGCGACAGCGCTGGAGTTGAGCCGTGTCCGCAAGGCTCAAGCCATTCTCCATAAATACGGTGGCGATCTGAATCGCTATTTTGATTCCATCGAGAGTACCCCCCTCGAGTGCGAAACGGACTGGTGGAATGCAGTAGCCTCTATCGCCATTAACGAATTGCCCGCGCATTCCAAGCTGTGGTCGCTGTCTTCTGACTGCTTCCACCACTTTGAAGGGATTTTCCTGGAACAGCTAAGGCAAACAGTCGCCTATCACCGCTGGCTTTCCTCGACAGGTGACCAGCACTGCGAAGAGATCCGCGTAAGCTGCTATTTTGAAGGCTGCAATGAACTGCGCGAGCGTCTGGTAGCTGTGAAGAAGATGGCCGGTCCGATGGGCGCGGTCCAGTACCTTCTGGACACATACCTGAACCAGCGAGGAGGGGCCGACCAGAACAAAATCGCCAAGTTGATCGAACTCAAGTTGCAAAGACTTGTTGGGAACGTGTCGAATCCCTTCGCAGTTGCGAAACGGTTTGTGGATACCTTTTACAACAATGCCTATGTGGCGATCACTACGGGGAACAAACAGGCGGTCACCCAGATATTGCAAGCTGTTCAGCATGGCGGCAGCGAACCTGGCAAGCCCTCCATCGTCAATGCCTACGAAGCTCTGCTGCTGATCATGTTCCTGGATGGGGCGACGGTGCAAGAAATCTGGGCAGACCCAAACTCCGGCATCGCACGAGAAGCGACCCTGTAGCGTTGTTTTCTGCCGTCAGCTTCCATCTCCTCTTGAGAGCGCTGGAGAGAGGATCGACAATTTACGATGCGGCCTATGGATGTAAGTCGTTGATTCCTTGTGTTATAAGTGTTGTATCCGATAACTTTCAAGAGTTTGGTGTTACTTTTGGTCTTTTTGAGGCGAAAAAACGGACTTTATATGGAGTAAATATGGATTATAATTGGCAACGTGGCGTATTGAACGTGGCAAGTGTGTCCAAAGTGACCCTCGCTTGAATTCAGTCGGCTACAAGAAACAAGTAGAGGTGGATATGGAAATTCGGTTGCAGATTCCGGACAATGTGATCACAGGCCTTCAGGAAAAGATCGGCACGGACATCAAGGCGACGGATATCGCCAAGGACGCGATCACGCTTTTCAAGTGGGCAGTTGAGGAACGGGCAAAGGGAAGGTTGATTCTGTCAGGTACGGAAGATCTTGAGAAGATGTCACGTTTGGCGATGACATCGCTTGACAACGCTCAGGCTACCGGACGTGGGTAATTCCTTAACATAGCGCGCGGTAGCTCCCGCGCGCAGGACGCGCGATGGACGAAGACAAGCCGAAGCCGCCTCCGCTCGAAGCGGTTGTGCCCAAGTCTCTTCCGGGGTTCGACGTTGTAAGGGCAGTGGAACCACCGGGGTTGAAGGCACAAGACACTCCGCAGGTCCGACACGGCGCGGCCCTGTCGAAGTGGGTTCTCTCCATTATTTCAGGGTCAATCATCCTCCTCATCACCTACCTGGTCTGGGGCGAATACGCTATTGGGCGAGACATACATGAACTCTATGATCATGCCCTGACAACAAATTCGACGAGCGGCGAATCTCAGTCCCTTGGCCAGCTGGAACAACTGATTGGTGATCTCGCCACTGCGCGCAGGGATGGCAATGCACCGTTTTCGGCGGATTCCCTTCGCAATGCGCAAGCGGCACTGCAACTCGTTGACAAGGTGCCTGGGGTCACGACCGCAGAGAAGGAACACCTAAAGGCTTGTGTTCCCCCGCCCCCGGCGAACGAATCCCGGAACGAGAAGCTGGACCAGTGTTCGGAGGATCTCCAACGAATCCGGAATCTGGCGATCAAGGAAGCATCCGGCGCGTCGAGTGCTGCCCTGATCGCCCAGGCGACTGCCGAACTCCACGAACAACGGCAGAGCCTTCACTCATTCTGGTTGCAGGCCGCGCAACTGATTCTACTGAACCTTTTGCTGCCTCTGCTGACAGCCCTGTTCGGCTACATCTTCGGTACACAGCAGGGTCAGAGTCACAAGGAGTAGCCTGCCCGTATTCCCATAGTCACTAACAAATGAGAGGCAAACAGCTGGAGGCTACCGCGCTGGGCGAGACAGGTTAGGAGCAGGATTTGCTTCTTGGAAATAGCCCAGGGCATATCGAGCATCCAACTTAAAATATCCGCCTCAACCCAGCGCGATGACCACGGCTCCGGCGGTGATGAGCAGGCCGCCGACCACGGCCGGGGCGGTGAGTTTTTCGCCCAGCAGCAGCCATGCGAAGACGATGACCAGCGGAACGCTGAGCTTGTCAATCGGCGCGACGCGCGAGGCTGGGCCCAGTTGCAAGGCGCGGAAGTAGCAGAGCCAGGAGAGGCCGGTGGCGAGGCCGGAGAGCGTGAGTAAGAGGATGGTGCGGCGGTCGAGGATGCGAATCTCCGCCAGGGCGCCGACGCCCCGCTCTCCCAGCGCGAATACGATGGCCCAGGCAAAGATCACAACGACGCTGGTGCGCAGCGCCATTGCCAGGTTCGAGTCCACATGCGCCACGCCCACCTTTGCCAGCAGCGCTGTGGCGGCGGCAAAGACGGCGGAGAGTATTGCCCATCCAATCCAGCTCATGGAAGATATGGTACGCCGCACCGAATCTTCGGCGATTCGAAAAAGATGCGAATCGCCGAAGATGGACAGTCGGGTTCATGGGGCGGACGGCCTTTGTGCTATCCCAACCTTTCGCAAAGAACGCGAAAGGATGGGGCACCCGAATTTGATTGGGCGATGAAGGCTTGTGAATCGGTGCTCTAAACTCGAATTCATGGAGACGGGCAAAGCCAGCAAGACAGCTCTCGGTGTGGCGATTCGCCGCGCCGCGCACCAACTGATGGATCAGCCGCCGGTGCTGGACGATCCCATCGCGGTGCGGCTGATTGGGCCGGGCTATCGAGGGAAAATCGGGCGCGCCTCGCACCCGGTGGGGCGAGATTTTCGCGCGTTCATGGCGGCGCGTAGCCGCTATACCGAAGATCAATTGGCGGCAGCCGTCAGCGTGGGCGTGGCCCAGTACGTGGTTCTCGGCGCGGGGCTGGACACGTTTGCTTATCGCAATCCCTTCCCGTCGCTGCGCGTTTTCGAGGTAGACTTTCCTGCAACGCAGGAGTGGAAGCGGACGATGCTGGCTGACGCCGATATTGCGTTGCCCGCGGAGCTTACCTTTGTTCCTCTGGATTTTGAACGTCACACGCTGGAGGAAGGGCTTCGAGAGGCGGGATTCGACAGCAGTGCTCCCGCATTTTTCGGCTGGCTGGGAGTGGTGCCGTATCTGACGCTCACAGCTTTTCGCTCGACGCTCGGCGTCATTGCGCAAATGCCTGCCGGAACATCTGTGAGCTTTGATTACGCGCTGGCGCCAGAGACGCTGAGCCAAGTGGGCCGCACGGCTTTCGACGCGCTGAGTGGGCGCGTGGCCGCCGCCGGAGAGCCATTTCAACTCTTCTTTACGCCGCAGAAAATGGAATCGGAATTGCGCCGCGCTGGGTTTCAGCGCATCGAACAGTTGGATTCAGAGCAACTGAACGAACTCTACTTCAAGCAGCGGGCCGACGGCCTCAAACTCTCCGCCGTAAAGCTGGGGATGTTGGCGACTGCGTGGGTGTAGAGCTGCGCGATAAGATAAGTCATGCGTCCGATTGCATTTTTTGCGCTCGCTCTTGTACTTCTACCGCTCTCCGGCTGCGGGTATCACACGCTGGGCGCGGCCACTCATATGCCGCCCTGCATGAGCACGCTTGCTGTGCCGCTGTTTGCCACGCATACCGAGGCGTATCACACCGAGACGGTGATGACCCAGGCGGTAATCCGCGAGTTTGCAACGCGTACTCGGCTGCGAGTGACGCCTGACGTGAATGGAGATCCGGACGCAGTTCTGCATGGGACGATTCTGAAAGAGGTGATCACGCCGCTCACCTACAACTCCACAACGCAGCAGTCGTCCAGTTACCTTATCACCATGGTCATTTCGGTCACGCTCACCGGCCGCGACGGCAAGGTCCTTTACGAGAACAAGAACTACGTCTACCGCCAGCAGTATCAATCCACTACCAATCTTTCCAGCTTCTTCGAGGAAGATCCGGCAGCGGTCGAGCGGCTATCGCGCGAGTTCGCGCGGCAGCTGGTGGCCGACGTGCTGGAAGGGTTCTGAGCAGCGAGAGTCTGTTTGCAAAATGAGAAGCGGCGCGGAGAATTGATTCTCCGCGCCGTTTAGTGTCTCAAGCGAGAAACTGGTCTAGAACCACCAGGGGCTGCGCACCAGGTTGTAGGCATTCACCGTGCCGATGCCGGTGGCAAAGTCCCAGCCGGTTCCCGAAGTGTATGCCGGCTTGTAGCTCTTATTCGAGGTCGAGAGCACGCCATTGGTAGCGCCATCCAGATAGCAGCTGAAGGCGGCGGTAACGGTCTTCTTTCCTTCCTGGACCTGGGTAGCAGTGCAGTTCACATCCATGTCGCCCAGGGTCACATCGTAAAAAACGCAGCCTGAACCAACAGTATTGCCGTTGTTGGAATTGCAGGCAGCGCTCCCTTTCCATCCGTACTCGTCGTTTGCAATCGCGTAGTAGGTGGGGTTGGGGTTGCCCTGGCGTCCGTGCTTCTGATTAACCAGAGCCTGGATGCCGGCCATGATGGGCGAAGCAAAGCTGGTGCCGCCATAGCCTGGCCACGTGTCAGGTGCGCCGGTGCAGGGCACGCCTCCGCCGGCCGGATCGGAGTAACAGATGGGGTAGTAGTGGCCCCAGAGTCCGTTGGCGGCAAAGAGAGAAACGTCGGGAATGTCGCGCACGCCGTCACGTGGTACTCCGACGAGCGACTGCCAGTAAGGCTTCGGGTAGCCTATGCAACTGCCGCTTACCACTCCGGAGATCGAGGGATTGCCGAAGGCGCAGCCGCTCGGTCCTCCGCTGCCCGAAGCGGTGGTAAGAAATTCCTCGCCAAAAGCAGTGTTGCAGAAACCGCTCGGTCCATAGCCTATCGGCGAGCCGGTAACAAAATTGGACAGCAGCGTGCCCGCGCAGGAGTCGTTCCAGGGAATCTCCGGAATGTAAGAGATGGCCGAGCCGTAAGTCGCTGTGTTGGTCGCATTCCAGTAAGTGGCGTTCTCGTTCAGATAGGTATCGCCAAAGTCGGTTCCACCCACTGCCACGTTAAACGGCGTTGAGGCGAATCCGCTTACCCCGATGCCGTGCACGGCAATGCTTTGATCGGCATCGCAACTCGCTGCGCCCTCGTCTCCCGAGGAGACAAATACCGATACGCCTTCGAGAGCGGCGATTTCATAGGTAATCAGGTAGGAGAAATTTGCCGCTGTGCCGTTGAAGGCCTCGCACTCTCCATAGCTGATGCTGACCAAAGGGGGTGGGTCGGGCTGAATCAGCAGATTCTGCAGCGCAATCAATCCGCCAAAGGTAGTCTGGGTGTCAGCGCATGAGGCGAGCACAATGGCGGCACTGGGCGCGGATGCCGAGGCGTACTCCGCATCGATAATCGCTTCCACGTCATCTCCATTCACCCCGGGATCGGCGCAGTTGCCTGGCCAGCTTACCCCCGGATGCACCTGCGTAAACGAGCCGGAAGTGTATTTTGAAAGGCCAAAGGTATTGCGGAAATTGATCCAGTCGCTCGTGGAATAGACATTGGTGTCTTCAATGACCACAATGGTCTGGCCCTTGCCGGTAATGCCGGCCGCAAAGGCGGGGTTGAGGTTGTAAATGGTGGCCAGATCCGGCGGAACAACAGCGTAATAGGGAAACCCGCCCGAGGTGAAGGTGTAGTTGGGCTTAGGCTTGGCCTCGTGCATGGGCCGGGGCCTGAAGTCGTTCAGCGAAACAATGCCGGCGACCACCGACGCCAGAGCCGCGGGAATCTTCGGGTCAGTTGAGTTTGCTATGTGGTGCGCGCCTTTGGCCTGGTAGTTGTGAATCTCAGTGCCGAATGCCTCGCGGACCTGGGCTGCCGTGCCGGAAAAATCGATAAACACCTTGTTCGGATACACTCCGTTGACCGTGAACCCGTGCGCCGTCAGCCAGCCGGTCACCTGGTCAATGTCAGCCTGTGCCACGCCGTATTTCGCGCCAATCTGCTCGGCAGTGAGCCACTGGTGAAAGTTGGGCGAACTTTTATCAGTAAGGCTGGCGGCGTAAGCGTCCAGAACCGCCTGCTGTTCAGGAGCGCGGTTAAGAAGCAGTTGCATGTGGCCGAGCGCCAGCCCGTCGTCTACCGGGCCGAGGTCGTTGGCGGGGGTGGCCTCCGGACGGGTGTTGCCCCCGAGCGTCACTTGTAACGCATCGTTGATTGGCCCGGTAATTCGGGCGTTGGAGGCGGAGGCGGTCTGGGCCGCGGCTGAGAGAGCAAGACTAGAGACGAGAATCATCATTGAGGCCAGGATCAAGCACCGGCGTGGATTATTCATCGCACTTCTCCTTGGCAATGGGGAATTCACAGGGACGGGGAACCGTGCCTTCCAGCGGCGTTTGGGGAGTACAAGGTTTGCCAGCGAGGGGAATCGCGCGGTCGGAGCCCTGAGTTGCTCCAGAGTCTAGCAGGAACGGAGTGAGACGATAAAGAAAAATCTAGGTTCCGAAAATATGAATTGGTGAAAGACACTGGAAAGGCTCACGGACCGGCCTTGGAATCGAGCCGATGCCGTATCAGGAATTGACGGCTTGGGGCGGCGAGGACTATCGGCTTGGTGTTTCCGGCCGTTCCCTTCATCGCCTCTCCATCTTGCGGGGGAGCTGATTAGACGACCGAGCAATGCGTCGAGTTCATCCCTCGGTACGGGAGGAGGTGCCAGTCTCCCCGCCCCGCTCTAATTTCGTCTCGGCTGCCCTCAAATTAGCGGCTCGGCCAATCTTTCGCTTCAAAATATCAAGCCAGTCGCTCAGGTCTTGGAAGCTTTCTTGGCTCAGGTCGCCTGGCCATTCGACTGCCACGGTTCCTTCTGGGAGCGAAAAGACCTCTTGCCTCATATTGGCTCCAATCGGAGACTTGATCCTAGGATGTGCGTCACCCTTTTGGGACTCTGCACGAGGGTCGCTATTGCCTTGCGCTCTCCTAGGTGGATTGTCCGGTTCGTCCGAGCTACTTTCCTCCAGAGTGCGCATCTCTGTCAGCTTTGCGAATTCTACCGTCTTCCTGTAGTCCTTCAAAAATCCGTCAACCGTGGTATCCACAAACCCATGGTCAAACAGGAGCGTTCGCTTCATGGAAACTGGCATATCTACACCCCAAGTCTCCCAACAGAAGCGGTACCAGCGAGGAGAAAGTGCCGCCTCTCGCACCGCCTCCAGCCACTCTTCGGATGTGGGATCATCAACAACTATTCGGTACGCACGATCCGTTAAGCGAACAGAACCCGCGTCGTTTGCTTCGATTAGGCCGTAATATTTCATAGCTGCGGAGGTTTTTACGCCGCTGCTGCTAGTGGGGCTATATCCCCATGCCTCCTTCGTTACAGCGTCCAGGGGAGCGAAGGAACGTTTTGTGAATTCGTATGTCTTCCTCGCAAGGCTGACGGCAGACTCTAAATCCAAATACGGGTACGCTGGTCCTCGTGCCATATGGCGCTTTCCTCCATGCTTTCTAATCCATGATAGCGCGCGCTTTCACATTTTGAACAAAAAAATGAACAAGTGGTCTTGACTAGACCCCTGGATGCATCGTAACCTGTGCATGGTGAGGGAAGAACAAATGATTAGAAGAATGGTAGCCCAGCGACACCGTGTTCGCCGTGCAGACTGGCCAAAACAGCTAGTCCCGAATTGCTCGTCCCTTGGAGGGGGCGCGATTCGAGCCGTGGCGGATCATTCTGGAGAGCGGCAAGCAAACATTAGGATTGGGATCTATGCTCTCATGTTCTATGCAGGAAAGGGGTTAAACTTATGCCCCCGCACAAATAGAAACCCGGCTCCCTGGAGAGCCGGGGGCCACGGAACCGGAGTCCCGTGGGGGTGATAGGCAAATTATCGTCAAGAAGGGTGAAAAAGTCAATGACGAAGGATCAAGAAAATAACGAAAGCCCTATCGAAAGTACCGAGAGAACTGTCGATGCTCCCCCTGTGCGCG
>Ga0182013_10000489_pt1 | contig 55391 bp, 34 predicted proteins | sample 612S2MmetaG_FD_120487 | JGI IMG/M metagenome (GOLD analysis project Ga0182013, IMG submission 120487) | Permafrost microbial communities from Stordalen Mire, Sweden - 612S2M metaG | ecosystem: Environmental > Terrestrial > Soil > Wetlands > Permafrost | place: Sweden: Stordalen | collected...
AACGCGGCCGCTGCCCCCCCCTCATCCTTCAATTTGCCGTCCACGGGAAGAAACCACGCCTCGGAAACTCATTCACCCATTCAGCGCGAAGGAAGCGCGAGCTAAATCAGAGGTTCCCTAGCTATCCAGGGCTACAGCGTTACGGCTCAATCGTCCACGCTGTTTTGGAATAACGATGTCTGGGCGGTCAACGGCAGCATGACCAAAATCCTCGGCAGGCACACGATCAAGGCTGGCGCTAATTGGCGGCAGACGTTGTGGGAGGCTTACGGAGGCCCGATACAGGTGACCCTTAATTCAACACCGTACTTTACGGCGTCTTCGGCTTCCGATACGAGTACGGGGAACGCTCTTGCCTCATTCCTGCTGGGAATTCCCTCGAGCACCAGCACCACTTACGGAACAAACACGCATACCTTCGCGCACAACTACGGGTTCTATGTCACGGATACCTTCCAGGTAACGCCAAAGCTGAGTGTTATTGCCGGCATACGTTGGGAACAGCCGGGCGCATACTCTGAAGAACAAAACCTGAGCGTGGTACTCCAACCCAATGCTCCGGTTACCATCGGCAGCCTGAGTTCCATCACCAACCCGGTGACTGGGAGTTCGGTGCCGTTGACGGGACAGTTGGCCTTTGTGGATAGCCCACAGTATTCCTCGCGGAGGCAGGAAGAGCTTCATTGGAAGCTTTATTCGCCCCGTCTGGGTCTTGCTTACAGGATCGACCCCAAGACGGTTGTCCGCTCCGGCTACGGCATATCTTTCTTACCGGCTGATATGGACCAGGCGGGACCACAGCTTAGCCAGGTGGTCAGGGCCGCTACCAGCAACACCAATACCTGGGGACAACCCCTGCAGGCGTCGGTACCAAATCCATTGCCGAATGGAGTCAACAAGCCCCTTGGCCGTTCGCAGACTGTGCTCAACAGTCTGATCGGCGTGGGTCTCTGGGCGCGTGAATCCAATGTGCCCTATGGCTATACGCAACAGTGGAATCTGGCGGCGGAGCGGCAGCTCAATCAGAACTCGACTCTTAGTGTTGCCTACGCCGGCGCAAAGGGAACACATCTCCTCATCGCGACGCCATACACCGGTTCGGGGTTCCAGCTTAATCAGCTTCCCGACAGCTACGATTCCCTTGGATCTGCGCTGCAAACTCAAGTTGCGAATCCCTTCTTTGGTGTTCTTCCCCCATCAAACTTTCTCGGTTCACCCACTGTCGCGGAGGGCTACCTGCTTCTGCCACACCCGCAATACCCGCTGGGACTGTTGCAGCAGGCGCCGCGTTATGGAAGTTCCACCTACCACGCTCTTCAAGTTGGTTACATTCAAAGATTCGGTCACGCGGGCACACTTCAAGGCGCTTATACATGGGGAAAAGTGTTGAGCGATACCGACAATACGAGCGAGTTTCAAGACGGGCAAGGGGATACCGGCGAAAGACAGGACGAGTACAACCCCAGAGCTGAGAAGTCCATCAGCCTTCAGGATATTGCCAACAACCTGGTCATCAACTACGGAGTCGATCTGCCTTTCGGACATGGACAGCCATATCTTTCCAAGATCAGTGGCGCGGGCAATGCGGTAATTGGGGGTTGGCGCGTCAACGGCATTACCACTTTGCGCAGCGGCGTCCCCATCGCGCTCACCGCGCCCGCAAATGGACTCAGCCAGTTTGACGGCGGTACTCCGGGCTTCGGCCCCGGCCTGGGAAACATGCGGCCGGATTACGTGGCGGGGTGCAAAAAGAGCGCACCTGGATCCCCGCACAGCAACGCCAGAGTGAATGAGTGGTTCAACACATCGTGTTTCACCCCACCCGGCAACTATTCCTTTGGCAATGAGCCGCGCGTCGATCCGACCATGAAGTCTGAGGGTTTGGATAATTGGGATTTTTCGGTCAATAAGGGGTTTGACATCACTGAACAAATGAAGCTCAGGTTCGCCGCTGACTTTTTTGACCTCTTCAACCACGCGCAGTTTGGGCTTCCCGGTGAGGCTGTGCCCCAGGTTGCGAACACAGGTAACCTGGGCCAGATAAATGGTCAGACCAATCTTCCGCGTACGGTCCAACTCTCACTGCGACTGAGCTTCTAAAGGGAGAGAGATCGCTCTCTGGTTCCGCATGGCGAGGCTGGCTTGCAACAAGTCAAGCCTCGCTATTCTAGCGTAACGGCCAGCCAGTCGCTCATGTGCCGATCCTTCCGCCGAGGGGAAAACATAGGAGGCAAATCATGAGTGCAGACCGCCAAGAAATTGCACATCCCCAAAAGCGGCACCCGATAGACGGAACATCTTGTTTCGTTGCGGTCGTCTTGTTCTTTGCACCGGTCTCGATTCTGAATCTCTCAACATTCGCACATTGTCAGGATGCCGCCGGGAATGAGCCGGCCAAAGTCATTGTGGATTCGGACGGAACCGTACAGGTTCCGGATCATTCCGTGCCACCGTCGAGCTTTCTAAGTCCAGAAGCAAAGGCATATGTGACTGAGCATTTGAAGCAGATGCAGGACCCGGAAATCGTCAAGCAAGACCAGGGTATCCCGCGCTTCATGAAACCCTTCATCGAGCGCGATCAGGTGCTCTTTGCAGTCGATCGAAAAGAGGAACGGATCGGGGGAGTGCACACTTATACTTACTCGCCGAAAGCAGGCATCGCTGAGAAAAACAAGCAGCGAGTCTTGATCAACCTCCATGGCGGAGGGTTCTCCGGATGCTGGCCGGGGTGCGCTGAACTTGAATCCATTCCCATCTCCGCTTTGATGCGGATCAAGGTTGTCACCGTCGACTATCGCGAAGGACCCGAATTCAAGTTTCCCGCCGCCAGCGAAGATGTGGCAAGTGTTTATCGGGAGCTTCTCAAGACCTATAAGCCCCAAAGCATCGGCATCTACGGCTGTTCCGCCGGAGGAATGTTGACCGCGATGTCTTTGGCCTGGTTCCAAACGCATGGACTGCCATCGCCGGGTGCGGCCGGCATTTATTGCGCGTCCGCGGGAAGCTTCGGTGGGGACGCTGCCTATATCGCGTTCCCGTTGGGTGAGGGGCGCATGCCTTCAGCCCGTCCTCCCGGTGCATCGCAACTCGGCTATTTCAGCAATACCGATCCAAAGAACCCTCTGGTTTCGCCGATCGAGTCTCCTGAGATCCTGGCCAAATTCCCGCCCACTCTGCTCATTACCGCAACGCGCGACTTTGCCATGAGCGGGACGCTGTTCACAGAGATGCAGCTAACCAAGCAGGGAGTTGCTGTTGAACTGCATGTGTGGGACGGGTTGTTCCATGGCTTCTTTTACAACGCGGATGTGCCCGAATCGAAAGACGCATTCAATGTGATGATCAGGTTTTTCGATCGCACTCTAAGGTGAGCGCCGGTGATCCAATGCGATTCTGATTGCCGCACGAAGGTGAGAACAAATATGCGACGGAACGAACTGACCGCAGCCGCGGCCATCTTCCTCCTGGTAACTTTGTGGCCATTCGCCAATGCCCAGGAAGAGAAGGATCATGGGAGATGGGTGAGTGCCTGGAGCACGGCCATACATGCTCCACTTCCCTTTCCCGGCCTGCCCCCGTCGACCGTCTTAGAGAATCAGACGATCAGGATGGTCGTTCGGCCCACCATCGGAGGCGAGCGTTTGCTCATTCGCTTCTCAAACGCGAACGGATCGTCCGTTCTGCAAATCGGCGCGGCGCATATTGCGCTCGTGGATCATGGTTCGTCAATTTTGTCCGCATCTGACCATCCGCTCACATTCGGTGGGCTCTCCTCGGTGAAGGTGCCGATTGGAGCGTCCATGCTGAGCGACCCGGTCGGCATGAAGGTTCCGCCGTTCCACGAAGTTTCCGTCAGCATCTTTCTGCCTCAACGTGCTGCCGCCTCCACAGAGCACTATTGGGCGCAACACGAAACGTAGATTTCCGGGCCGGGTGATTACTCAGGAAGCCGTGAAATCCCGGAAGCGGTCATGAAGCGCTGGGCAAAGGTGGCACCATCCACATTCTGCGCAGCAAGTCCGAGCATCCAATTGTCGCTGCCAACAGAGATGTTCTGCACAAAATCGGTGTAACCGGAGGCAAGGTCGGCATACGTGTCACAAATGCGAATCTGGACCCGACATACCTGATGGCCGATGTCGAAGTGATTGCCACTTATGATCTCTACAACATCAACAGGGTCAGGCTCGAAAATCTGATTCACCGCGTGTTTGGTCCTGCCCAGTTGGATATTGAAATCAAGGATCGTTTTGGCAATCCAGTCAGACCGCGCGAGTGGTTCCTTGTTCCACTTTTCGTAGTGAACGAAGCAGTCGAGCGCATTAAGAACGGGAGAATCACTGAATTCGTCTATGATCCGACATCAGCGCGCTTGGTGAAGGTGGCCAACTCGCAATAAGTAATCTTGGCGAGAAGCCGAAATCAGCCTCAAGATTGAATTGGCATCTGATGCTCCAACACTCTATCGGACCCAACCTAAGTTCAGGTCAGCTCTCGGGAAGCGCCCTTTGCGGCCGCAGCGTGCTTTCCATCAAAAGCTGCAACCTGTTCCGGAATCGTCCTTCCGCCGTGAACAGCGGAATTCTTCCGCGAGCAGGTGGAGAGAAAACATCTGACTTTTCCGGGACGCGGGCGCTCTGTAACTTCTGGTACCAAAGTACTCGCGAATCAGCCCTATTACGGCACACAGCGAAGTTCCTATACCCAATTGAATTCTCATCCCTATTGCGATTTTAGTTTGTCTTGCCACGGTTAACAGGAGGAAGGGAAGCACTCAACTCCTTTTCAGTCATGCCGCGGACGTATGCGTTATACGCCCACCGAGCAAATTGCTCGAGGAAACCGTCGACTTCCAATCGAAGTCGAGCGTTGCGGCGCTGAGCCCTGAAACTCGATCCACCAATCTTTGAAACTCAGATGTCTTGCGCTTTCCAGATATGGAGTTTTTATGGAATCCTTTCGAAGGGTGAACGCCCGCCGAGTCCTCTCGTGACTGCGAAGAGCTTGTCGGGTGTAATAGCTGTGAAGGCACTGACCAAATTACATCAATCAGTGCCTTCCAAGTCAGGGGGCCGACCATCCGTCGAGGATGGCCACGATCTTTTCCATGTCGGCATCCGAAATGTTTCTCGCCCTCTTTTTCTTACCCATGGTCATCGCTCATGCAGAACGCTTCTTGACTAAGGTCTCAATTGGAAGCAATCGAGAGGGGCCGCCGCCCAACCTATTTGCAATAGGCTTGAGCGTGATCACTGCACCATCTGGAACCCTGGGATCATCCAGAATCGAGCAAAGTTGCCTTAGGCGATCTACAACAATTCTGTAGTGCTCGACCCACCGTCTGGCTCCATATTCACCGTCGGCACCATCCTTTTCTGCCTTATTCAGAAGGTAGACTGACTCTTGAAGCTGCAGTTTTATTTGATCGTTTCGCTCCCTGTTTCCCTTGATGCAGACAAACGATTCGCAGCAGATGCAATCTCTGTGAGTCGTGCAAATCGAATCTGGGTAGTCCTTGATACGGTGCCCAATGACTGTTGTTTGGGCCGTCGGGATCTTTAACGCGAGAAACTCCTTCCTGGTAATCAACACTTTTGGCAATGAGCTAACGGGCCGATGATCGAGCTATCACCAACAACCTCGCGAATCTTGTCTCTAATCTCCTGTGGTGATCGATGGTCATAGCTCGCGTTACACGGATGTTGACGTGACTTGACCATTTCGCAATGTCAACTTCGCTCATGCCACCAATATGCGCGAGCGTGTTCAGATAATGCCGAAATTGGTGAGACGTCATTTTAATCCTTAGGCCATCTGGTTGACCTCGCCCGCGTAAAACGTATCCCATAGCGAGCTGTTTTACTAGCGAAAGGAATACGAAGATGCGAAACGGGAAACGAGGCAGGTACATCTAGAACGGAATGTCCTCGTCTGAGATCTCCGTCGAGTGCGCATAATCGTCCCCAGCGGCCGACGGTGGCCGCTGGTCGAGGCCAGCAGCCGAGCCCGACTGGCCCGCCGGGCGGCTGTATCCGCCTGATCCTTCCTCGCGGCCCGAGAGCAGCGAGAGGTCACTGCCAATGATTTCGGTGCGGTATATCTTGCGGCCCGGGTGTTCCTTGTCGTCCCAGTTGCGGGTTTGTAAGCGGCCCTCGACGTAGAGCTTGGAGCCCTTCTTCACGTAGTCGCGGATAATTTCTGCGAGTTTGCCGTAAGCGACGATGTTGTGCCACTCGGTTTTGTCGGACCAATTGCCCTGGGAGTCCTTGGCGCGTTCGCTAGTGGCAAGGCCGAATTGGGCCACCATGGTGCCGCCTGCCGTGGAACGAATCTCAGGGTCTTTGCCAACATTGCCTAAGAGAATGACTTTGTTAACGCTCTTTGCCATACCTTCCTCTCCAGTCCAGTTGTCCGCGGGTAATCTCTGGTAATCTGAGCTTTACAGTCGCATAACCTATGGTAATTCCGTGTGTTGCGTTGCCAACATCGCAGCCCGACCAGGTCATCGAACTACCGCGGACTCCTTTCTTCGGATTCTTTTCCAGTCCCCGAAAGTATATATGGCAAATGCGGGGCTAGATCACCGGGACTGCCATCCGGACCACCTATCGCTTTGGGCAAATCAGGCAGGCAGCGTTTCCATCCGCTTCGGTCAAGCCGGTTTTTGTCAGGCCGGGCTACTCGCGAATATACGCGCTCAGCGTCAGCACCAGCAGCGTGAGCCCGATAAATATCGCCGTGAATCCTACCACCCGCGAGAAGTTCATCAGCCACGTCGCCGGAGCCTCTCCAATCCGCGATTCCAGCTTCCCCGACGCCTGCAGCCGGGCATACTCGAGCGGCCGCTTATGCTTGAACTCTTCCTCGCTCTCCACGCCCGTAAACACCACCATGTCCATCGGGAAACTGTCGGGCCGAAGGTGCGTATTCACAAAATGAATCGAGAAGATGAACAGGATAGCCAGCAGCCCCTCTTCGCTGTGAATCACCAGCACCGCGTTCAGCGCCCACCCGGGCAGAAAACGCGCGAAGAACGGCGCAAACCACATCGCGTATCCTGAGAAGCCGATCACGATCATTCCCCAGAACACGGCCCAGTAGTCAAACTTCTCCCAATATGCATAGCGATCGAACTTTGGCTTGGGCCCCAGTCCCAGAAACCAGCGCATGTGGCCAAACAGGTCCCTCGCATCCTTCCAGTTGGCCACCATCGATGTCGGCCCCCAGAAAATGCCCTTCTCACGATGCAGCAATCCGCGCTGAAACACTTCCTTCACGTGGATCAGGAACGCGATTGTCAGCACGATGGCGCAGAACTTGTGGAAGAACAAAATCGCGCCGAATCCGCCTACCCCGGCCGCAAATTTCTGCGCCCAGAAGCTATCGCTGAACCGCATCGGAAGCCCCGTCGCCGCCAGTCCGAGAAACGACGAAAACAGAACTGCGTGCATTTGTCGCTGTTGGCGCGAGAAGCGCTGGAAGAAACGCCCCTTCGTGCTCTCGACGATCGTTGGCTTATCTGCCGCTGCTACTGTCTCAGGCATTCTTGTCTCCTTCGGCGGCTTTGGCTTTGATCTGGTTGTAGCGCGCCCTGATCACCCACATAATGGTGTGAATCATAAAAAAGATCAGCACGCTGGCAAGGAGCAAATTCATAAACAGCCGTATAAAATAAAGCGCCGGATTTAGCTTCCGATCTCGCGCATTCGCATGCGGTTGATATTGAACGAAGCTCGCATTCGCCCCCGCATGGCACTGCCCGCAGGTCTTGATCAGGTTCGCGTTGTTGACCGGCGAGTTGGGGTCCGACGCCGGCAATATGCCGTGCGCCCCATGGCAGTCCCAGCACCGCGCCGTCTCCACATAGCCGCCTAGCGATCCCAGTTGCGAGTGGAACGTGTCGCGGTAGGTGGAGAACTTGTCCTTGTGGCAGTTGCCGCAAATCGGCGTCGACTGCATGCGGAACGCTGCTTCGGTTGGTTGCAGAATCGCGTGCGCCGTGTGGCAGTCGCTGCAAACCGGCGCGCCCAGCTTTCCCGCCATCACCGCATGGCCGTGAACTCCGGTCTGGTATTCGTCGTTGATCTTCGCGTGGCATGTCCCGCAGGTCTTGGGCACATTCGACTTGAACGTCGGGCTCTGCGGGTTGTTGTGGCTCAGGATGTTGTGCGATCCATGGCAGCTCTGGCAATTGGCCGCAACCAGCAGCCCCTCCTTGCTCAACGCGAAGCCGTGAATCGAATCCATGTAAACCGGGTAAACGTTGTTCAACCCGTGCTTCTGAGCCAGCCCATCGTTTCCGTGACAGCTGCCGCACGTCTTGGGAACGTTCAAGGGATACACCGCCGAGCGCGCGTCATCTTTCGGGAATATCGAGTGCGCGTCACCGTGACAGCCAGTGCAGGGATGCTCCGACGCTTTGGCGTGAACGCTGCCCGCCACGCCCGTCTGCTGATCGGCGTGGCACTTGCTGCACTCCACCGGCGCCACATGATCGGGATGCGGATATTCCTTGATGTCCGCGTGGCAGTCGTTGCATTGCAGGCTGCCGTGAATGCTTAAGCTGAACTTCTTTCCGTCCACGCCCACGCTGTGGCCGGCCGCGTCCTGCAAGGTCGCATCCGAATGGCACGCCAGGCAGTCAGTCTGCGCGTGAAGCGCACGAGGGGCCGCCGCGAGCAACACCAAAGTCAGCAACGCAGCCAGAAATCCAAAGCCAAAAATGCTACAACTCTTATTTCGCCCCGGGGGGTTTACTGCGGCCTCGTCCATCCTGCCGTCTTCTTTCTCCAGACGCGAAAAGACCGCGTCTCCTCTTGCCTGGCTTCCCTGAATGCAAACTCGCATCCGCTTCAGCGGAGCCTGTTCACCAAGTTTGCTTTGTATTGAAGGTGCTTCTTTTCAGAAATCGCGCGCAGTGACACTCATCACAAGCCCCGCTTTCTTAACCAGGCCAAACGGGCAAAGCCTGTGATGCGCTTCACTTTGGCAGCTCGATCGAGTCGCATTCAATGGCTCTGAATCACCCCCCCGCTTTCGAGCCGCTCAAGCAGCAGCTCCCCCTCGACCTCCGCTCGTTCTCCCTCCCCGCGGCCCTTGAGTAACACCGCCCGCGAGTCCCCAAGTGATGTGGGTCACATGCCGTCAGAGGACAATTCGAGGACAATAGTACCGCTGCTTAAGGACCAGTTCCCATGGCCACAGTTGTTTTGTCCGAATCGAAAACAATGCTCACACTCCCCGGTGACTCAGTCCGTCAGATTCAGTGGCGCTTTGCTGATCGCTTCGATCTGCAGATGCTGGTGCAGTCGTCGCGCAGCGTAGCCCGCGGCACTGTTGCCCGCCTGGTCGCCGCCGGCGAGCGCAACACCCACGAGTGGACCGCCGGTAAGAACGAAATGATGCTGGCCTTCGACAGCGCCGGCGTCACGGCTGCCTTCATGGAGCCGGAGGAGGGCGGCTTTATCGCCGGCCCCAAAAACCTCGCGCTCTCGCTGGCGGCCTTTGAGCTGGCCTGGGTCGACGGGGGAGCCGCCACGGCGAGCCTGGCCAGTTTCCTTGCTCTGGCGCCAATCCACGAGCGCGGCACGCAAGAGCAGGTTACCCGCTACAAAACGCTCGCCGCTCCGCCGCAGCCCGGCGAAGACCGCAAACCCTGGCGTGGCGCCTTCGCGCTCACCGAGCCCATCCCTTATGTCGGCGTCGACACCGGCATGTTGAACGGTAAAATCAGCGTCGCCGAATGGGCCGAGGGCCATGAACCCATGTTGCAGGTCGACAAGCGCGGCCGCTTCATCACCGGCATTGCCTTCGCCAACTTCGTCACCGCCGCCGTCAACTCTGCCGACCCGCGCATAAAGGGCAGTTGCGTGGTGATCCTGGAAGAAGGCGATGAAGGCCTCTTCGATCGCGGCACCGCAACCAAGAAACTGGTCCACCAGCTCTCCTCGACAGGCGACCCGGTCTTCAATCTCAAGGTGCCGGCCAGCCGCATCGTCGGCGGCTACACCGTCAAGGACGGCATCATCGTTCCCAACTTCAACCACGGTGAAATCATTGATGCCGTCTTTCGCCGCACCCGCGTTCCCGTCGGCCTCATGACTGCGGCCAAGCTGCTTTCGGCTGTCGAGCCCGTCATCCGCTATCAGCGCGAACGTTTCCGTGGCGCTGAAGGTTCAAAACCCGGCTCCGTTCGCTACGAACAGGGCATCCAGCAGCGCGAAGACGCGCTCCATCGGGTGGTAGACATCTGGGCCGCCGGAGAAGCCGCCGCGTCTCTCGGCTTTGCCGCCGCCCGCCTTTTTGACGCTCTCGATCCCCTCGAAAAGCACAAGACCGCATTCCTCAAGCAGAGCGGCATCCAGGGCGGCCGCGCGGAGATGAAGGCCCTCAAAGAGAGCGAACAGCGCGCCATAGAGCTGCTCTCCCTGCGCGACTCAGATCCCCGCCACGCCGAACTGGCCGCCGACTCGCTCGTCCGGTTCGTCCTGCTCGACGCCGAAGCCAACGTCCTCTGCCCCGCCACCAAGCTCTGGAACACCGGCCACGGCGTCAACATGATGCGTGAGGCTGTAAGCCTCATGGGCGGATACGGCATCACCGAAGACTGCCCCGGATTCCTGGCCAACAAGTGGATTGACGCGCAGCTCGAAGCCACTTATGAAGGCCCTGAAGCTGTCCAGCGCCGCCAGCTCACCGTCACCATGACCTCCGAGGTCTTCCTGGCCGAGTTCCGCGCCTGGACCCGCGAGATGCGCCACATCGCCAGCAGCCATCCCGGCACCGGCGCCTGCACCCTGGCTTCGGCCATGACGCTCTGGCTCTGGACCCTGAACTACCTGCAGGAGGCCGTCGACCCAGCCGGCAACAAGCTCTACCACGGGCAGCGCCAGGGCGTAACGTTCCCGCTCGCCGACGCGCTCTGCTGGCTGCTTGCTTCCCGTTGCCATATCCTTGACGTGCTCGAGCTCGAATCGCGCGGCGCGGAAGATACCGTGGCCGCCGAAGGCCTCGCCGGCACCGTTCTGTTCCTTAGCGACCTCTGCCACACCCAGGCCGCGCAGGCCGCCGGAGAGTCATCGCGTATCTGCGCCGAGCTCGTCTTCGGCTACAACCGACATCCCAGCTGGGATGAGGCCGATCACCGCAACTGCTTCCTGACCTCCGAACTCGATGATCTCGAAGAAACCATGCCCGGCATCACCGCCATGGCAGTAGACGTGATCGCCATCGACGGCAGCCATCCGGATAAGGCCGGTCCCTGCGCCGGTTGTGGCGGCTCAGCCGAGTTCCTCCGTCTGCAATCCAAGCTCACCACCTGCCTAAGCGGTTCGCGCCTCGCCAAAGACCGCGCCGCCGAAACGGTCAGCAAAGTCATGATCCCCGAAGCCCTCGACTATCCCTCGGCAGGTCCCGCATGATCGAGAAGGCCCAGCCCGAAATCGACCGGCCCACCATGGAAGTCGACGTCGCCTGCGCAGGTTTCGGACCCGCGACCGGCGGATTTCTGACCACCCTCACCCAGGCCTGGGAAGCCAACCCCGCGGACCCCGCCTTCGAAAGCCGCGTCTCACCCGGTATGCCCCTCCAGGTCCTCTGCTATGAGCGCGCTGACTCGCTCGACGCCGGCGTCAGCGGCGTCGTGACGGCCGCCAAAGGCATCCGCTCCAGTTTCCCGGCCCTGAACCCGGCCCAAATTCCTATGGCCGTCGCAGTCAGGAGCGAACGCGTCCTTTATCTCCTCGACCCCATCGGCGCCAGCCGGCGCTCCGTGCTTTTGCGCCTTGGCGATGGCCTGTTGCGCTCGGCCGGCCGTCTCATCGGCCTCAAAGACCACGCCTTCGAGCTTCCCTGGACCCCGCGCTTCCTCCACAAGAACGGCGGCCTGGTTCTCTCCATCGGCCAGTTCAACCAGTGGGTCGGCGCGCAGCTCATGTCCAGCGGCCTGGTTCAGATCTGGCCAGGAATGCCTGTCAGCGAGCCTCTCTTGGGCGAAGATCCAAACCAAAAAGATAAAAAAGTCCTCGGCCTTCGACTTGCGGACCAAGGCGTCGAGCGCGACGGCGCTCCAGCCGCCGGCTTCATGCCCGGCATGGATGTCCATGCCCAACTCACCGTGGTGGGCGATGGGCCGGTCGGCCAAATCTCCAGAGCCCTCAACCAAGAGAAGAACGGTCCGAAGGACTGGGCGCTGGGGATGAAGTACGTGATCGAACTGCCGGAAGACACGACGCTCGAGCCCGGCGAAGTGTGGCATACCTTTGGTTTCCCGGAGCCGGAGATCTTTGGCTTCCTTTACGTTCATCCCGATCGCCTGATCTCGGTCGGCGTTTTCATCCCCTCGTGGATGGGAGACCCCTCGCGCACCGCCTATCGCTACCTGCAGCACTACATCCAGCACCCGGCGCTCTGGAGACACCTCAAAGACGGCACTCTCCGCTCGTGGGGAGCCAAGTCGCTCGAAGAGTCCGGCCGCCGCGCCGAGCCAGTCCTCACCGGGGACGGCTACGCACTCATCGGCGAGAACTCGGGCTCGACCAACATGCTCACGGGCTCCGGTGTCGATGAGGCATGGACCACCGGCGTGCAGCTCGGCGAAGCCGTTCTCGAGTTGCTCCGCGAGGCCAGGCCCTTCACGCACGAAAATCTGGCCGCGACGTACGAAAAACGCCGCCGCGCCAGTTGGGTTGAACGCGGCGCCCGCGAAGCCGAACACGCCCGCGACGGCTTTCACTCGGGCTTCGTTCGCGGCCTCTTTGGAATGGCGCTGGCTGGCCTCATGGGTGGTCGTTTGTCTCTGGTGGCGAGGATCCCGCCTGCTCACGATCAGATCAACCCCTTATCCGCTAGCGCCGCCGAACGGCTCAAGCTGAAACAAGCCGTGTCGCTCGCCGTTGAAGACGGCCGCCCGCTCCACGACGTGCTGATGAGCGCGCGCGGCTGGCCCGAAATCAGCTATGACGGCCGCCTGCTTGTCACTCATCAGGACGCGCTGCTCATGGGCGGGAAGGTGCAGGCCATGCCCGGTTTCGCCGACCATGTTTTCTTCCGTGACAACGCCGTCTGCAAGACTTGCGAAGAGAGAACCTGCATCGCCATGTGCTCCGGCCAGGCCATTACGCTAGGCCAGGACAATGACCCGGTCTTCGAGCGAGAAAAATGCATCCACTGCGGCGCCTGCCTGTGGAACTGCGCCCACTCGCTCAGCGACGAAGCCGCCAACATTGAATTCCGTGCCGGTGCTGGCGGGTTGCATTCCGCTGAGAATTGAATCAACAAGCCTTTAGTTTTTAACCGTTCGCTCGATTTGGAAACACGTTCTGTAACAGGTCACGACTTCAGTCGTGCCGACGATGCAGCCAAAAAATGAACGCGGGCTCTAGCCCCCTGAGGGAAAGCACCTTCAATGCCAAATCCACTGCAAATCGTCGTCTGCGCCGGCATCGTTCCCGATCCGCTGCAGACGCTTGAGCCGATCACAACGCCCACCGGCCCCGGCCTGAAGAATGAAATGGTTCTCCCCGCCGTCCTCGATCCCTGGGCGGCAAGCGCGCTCTACGAAGCCGCGGCCCTGGCCGCCAAAAATCCCGGCAGCAAGCTCTGGCTGGTCTCGCTCGGTCCCAAGGCCAAGCTGCAACAGGTCATGATGACCGTAGCCCAGAAGGTCCCCTTCGAGCTGGTGCCCCTCGACGGCCCCATCGGCGGATTTCCCGATGCGCACTCGACCGCTAAAGCTCTCGCCGACGCCATCGCTGCGCGGCCCGGCCTCGAGAAGACGGAGCTATTTGTCTTCGGCGGGTGGGAGTCAGCCTCACGCGGCGCCGGCGTCACCCTCCAACTCATCGGAGAGATCCTGGGCATCACGGACCAGTTCCAGGGAGTTGACCAGATCACCCTCCGCGATGACGGCAGCTTCGAGATTCTCGAGCGTGTCGAAGGCGGCAAGCATCAGGTCTCGGTCTGCCTCGGACCCCCCGCCGTGTTAGGCTGGGCCACCGGCAACTTGGCCGAGCCCCGCAACAACCCCCAGGTCGGCATGGCTAACATGCGAACCATCATGCCCGCATTGCAAAAGGCCTCGACCGCGAAGCTCGATGCCAACGGCCTGCGTTACTTGTCGGTCAACGTTTCCAAACAACAGCGCACCACGCGCGTCGAAAAAAATCTCACCCCCGACCAGATCGCCGCCGAGCTGGCTGAGTGGATCGGGAAAGACAGCTAATTGTGGACAGTGATCGGTGAACCGTGGGAGCGAGCACCCTTCTGCCATAGACCAGGAAATTAAGAGTCGAAATGACGGGAACTAAATGCTGACAGCGAAAGAAACTGAGAGCTGATCGCGAAGCAAAATGATCACATGCATTTCTCCCGGAGGGAGAACCGAAAAACAGCCAGGGTAAAGACCGCAATGCGGACGGAACCCCAGGTAGGCCAAAACCAGACCCGTCCTCTAGGGACGGCCAAATCGATCCTCAAGAACCGGAAACTGGGAACGGCAAGCCGCTGGCCCGTGACGACTGGCTCAAGGAAAAGAATATGGAATCTATCCTCGTACTCACCCACGCCGATGAATCCGGCTCCGCTCTCACCAAGGCCTCCCTCGAAGCCGTCACCGCCGGAAAGGAACTCGCCGGGCGTCTCAACGCGGAGCTGGCCATTGGCATCGTCGCAAAACACGCAACCAAAGCCGCGTCACACCTGGCCGGCGCAGCAAAGCGCGTGTTCGCGGTGCAGGGTGATGCCTTCGCTCAGCCGCGCTACGCCTCCGATGCCGCCGCCTGTGAGGCGCTATGGCGCGCCACTCAGCCCGCCATCGTCCTTGCTCCCCACAGCTCGCGTTTCGCCCGCGTGATGGCAGCAGTGGCATACCGGGTCGGCGGAGCGATCGATACGCACGTCACCGGCCTGGCTGCAGCGGCGAACGTTGAAGCCACTCGCTGGTTATATCGCCAGCGGGTCGAATCGGTTGTGACCCGCGACAAGCGACCTTGGTTCCTGCTGCTCGACGCGGGAACTCATCCGGCCTTCGCGGCAGCCCCCTTTGCGGGAGAAGACTCGCTGCCCGAAGAAATCGCGATTACCGCCCCGCTGCTGGAACTTCGCACCGAGGTAACGGGAATCAGAGCGCCGAAGCAGGGAGCGCTGACCATCCGCCCCGATGCAACGCTCCTCTTCGTAGCCGGAGCCGGCTGGACCAAGAAACAGCCCGACGGCCAAATCCACACCGACGAAGCCGCCGCCCTCATCCTCGGCTTCCTCGGCGCAACGGGCGCCTCTCTCGGCAGCAGCAAATCGTTAGTCGACCAGGGCGGCGAAGGGAACTCCGTTCTCCCCTTCCTCACCCATCTCAACCAGGTCGGACAAACCGGCGCAACCCCCCGCCATCCCAAGGGCCTGTCCACCTGCTGCCACGGCGAAGAGCCCCACGTTGTAGGCTGGCGCTTCATTCCCGACCGTCGCGCCATCTCGCTGGACCCCAACTGTGGCTGGGCCCGGGGCAAAGCCGACGTCGTCTATGTTGCCGATGCGTTTCAGGTCATCGGCAAGCTGAACGAGCTATTAGCGCCAAAGGGATAGCTCAGGCGCCCGCCCGTTCACAGTCCATAGAACTCGATATGCTAGCTTAGTGAGTGGTCCGCAACATTCCCACGTCACCTTGAGCCACGCGTCATCGAGGGTATCGCCATGAACGACTGTCCCGGAGAATCTCTCATGGGAAAATCCGTGACCGGAAAGCCGGTCACGGAATGCAAAGACTTGAATGAAGTATTTGAAGGGTCGCTGCCGGCCTTCGGCGGAGCCTATCTGCAGCGGGTCTACGAAGTGTTGAAGCAGGTCATCGAGCAGCGGATACCGCTGGTCATCACCTGCGCCGGCCCAGTGACAGTTTCAGATCAGCACCGCGCCTGGCTCATGCCGCTCATGCGCGCCGCGCGGACTGCCTACGTCACCGTCACCGACGCCATCTGCTACCACGACGGCCACGACTCGCTGCGCGTCACCACTGAGCGGCCCATCCGCAAGGTCGATCTCTTCGGCGACGACGCCAAGCTGCGCGAGGAAGGCGTCATTCGCGTCACCGACACCGGCTTTGAAGAGCAGGTCCTTTTCGATCAGGATGCCGTCCTGACCTCCATCCTGCAGCGCCCAGAGTTCCAGCACCGCATGACCACCACAGAGCGCAACTATCTCCTCGGAAAATGCTATGCCGAGCGGGAAAAAGCTCTCGGCATCGCGCCGGGACTCATGAGCACCTGCGCCGAGATGGATGTACCCGTCTTCATCGGTGCCCCTGCCGACGGCAGTGCGTTCCTCAATTCAGTCAAGCTGTGGACACTGGCTCGCATGGGCAAAATCCAGTACGCGTTCGATTACGATCTCCACGAAGATGTGTTCGAGTCCTGCGCCTATCACCACTGGGGGCTCTTCGAGTCCGAGCCCAAAGCCATGGCCATCATGATCCTCGGCGGAGGGGTTCCAAAAAATTATTCCCTCCAGCCCGAGCCCACTCTCTCGCAGATTTTCTTTCTCAAAGAGATTCGCGGATACGACTACGACGCGCAGATCGTTTCCTCGCCGGTGACCGATGGCAGCCTCTCCTCCTGCTGGCCCGGCGAAGCCGTCTCCTGGGGCAAGGTCAACCCGGTCGGATACCAGGCCCGCACGGTAAGCATGCAGGGCGACTACTCGTCCTATATGCCGTTCATCGTGCGCGCTCTGGTCGGCAAGGAACTGCTGCACAACCCTCCCCCACCCCTTCGCCTCTACGCCCAGCGCGAAGCGCTAAAGAAAGAGCTTCTTGAAAAAATCGGCGGCGACGAGGAAGTGATGAGGGAGATACTAGCGACCCTCACGCTTTCGGATGTGCTCAAGGCCGGCGGCTCACCCTTGAACCGCCCCTGAACTTCGACTGGAAAGTGTACAAAGTTGTGGGCAGGTCATGCGGTATCGCGCCGGTCAACAGATTTCCAGCGGGTTTGTCGAGTCGGCGGTCAATGAAATCATGCCGAAACAGGTGATCAAGAAGCAGCAGCGCTACGCCTCGCGCAAAGAAACTTCCCGGACTTCTGCTTTCCCATTCCCGCGCTTGATCAAGAGTGTCTTCATTTCCCAGGGAGCAAGCTGTATAACGTTATCGAGCCCGAGGATCTCGCTCCGGATGTTGGCCTGGGTTCCCTTTCCAGAGCGTTCCTGCAAGCGAATGATTGCGCCGTCTCCGTTCTCGGCACGTTTTACCGCCAGCACCCATACCTGGCTGGGGGTAACTTCCAAGAAGGACTGCTCCCAGGGCTGACTGCCTTGATGAGCCGAATCCATTACATACTCGGCGGGGGTCTGCAATTCTTCCGCGCGTCGGTCCAGGGCCAGATCAACCCACGAGCCTTTGCCTCCCAGTAGCCAGAAGGTCCGTTGCTGGCGGCCTTGATCCTGCCAGGCATTGTTGTCGTTATATGGAACCTGGTTGGGATTGTGCCGCGCAAAGGGGGCGGACCGGATCAGGACGGTGCGGAATAATCCATCCAGGCAGTCATAGCTGTAGGTTTGATCGTTGATTAAGGCAACGGTATAGTTGTTCCCTGCGACAGCTCCCTGGACGGCGCCCCAGTCCTGGTAAGGCTCTTCCTGGCCGTTGACCGCGCGCTGTTCCACTGCGCCGGGCACGCGGACAAAGACCTTTGGCTGCGCCAATGCGGTCGGAATCTCAAGTTTCAACATCTGCTCGTGCTCATGCCAGTCAATGACGAAGCGCAGTTCGACAAAATCGAGCCCCGCAAACTGCGCAATGTCGAGAACGATTTCGGAATCAAGCCAGCGCGCGCGCTGACGGGTCACACGGGTAACCGGGCCATCTTCAATGAGCGTCGATGAAACAAACATCGGCCGGCCCATCTGCTGACGGAACTCGTCGATGCCATGGGACCAGGTGTCGCTCGTATCTCCGATTGCAACCAGTCCCAGTGGGCCGGAGAGGAGCTCGGTGCCATCGTTCGCCTTCAAAGAAGAGATGCCAAAACCTGTCTTTGATACCTGACAGAAATCGGAATATGGATCGGACCCCGGCGCATCTCCATGGGCCAATTCGAAAACCTTATATCCGCATGGCGGAAGATCAACCCAGGCTGAAAGCCGCGGCCAGAAATTGCTCATGCTCGGCGATGGCCGCCACTGGATGGGATACTTCTTGCCATCCTTTGAAGACAGATGAGTGATCGGAGCCTTGTGAGATGGATTTTGCTCGGTGATGAACTCGAGAAGCGCCGTTCGATGCCATGGAAGAGGGTTGTAAGCAAAAACTGCGCCTTCCTCAACCTGTCTCAAATCCACCCATTTGGCCATTACCTCAAGTGTTTCCACCTTCGTGGTCTGGGCCGTTTCGCACGCGAAGCCGACACTGTCGCGAACGTCCTGGTAAACGCTGTAAAGAGAAGTGCCGGCCATCATGTCATGGAACTGGCAGAAGAGAACTTTCCACCAGCTTTCGGCGTAGTCCTGGCCTGGATAGGGACGGTTTGCAACTAGATTGGCAACGAGGGAGATCGATTCCGCTTCTCCCAGTGATCGCTCGGCACGCCGGTTGAGGAATTTTCCTTCGGCGTAGGTTGAGTAGCAGCCGCGAGCGTGGTGTTCGAGACCTCCCTTGATGACCGGCAAAGACGAAAAAGCGGGAGACTTCTCGATCTCACTGAAGAAACTGCCGAGAGTGCTGAAGCGCAACTCGGGCAAATCCGGTTGGCTACGTAACTCGAGCACTCCTTGGATGTTTTCTTTGGTGACAGCGCCGCCATGATCGCCGACGCCCAGAAAGAACGCCGCGTGGTCCATTCCAGGAGGGAACGCGTGAGCGATGTTGGCGCGAATCTTGCTTCCCAGGTCGGCGCTAACCCCCGTGTCGTAGGATCCCCAGATCCGCAAAGCCAGAACGCGAGACCCATCTGGTCCCTCCCACCAGAAGACGATGGGCAGTTTCATGTCCTGCTCTGGCGGCCGCATGAAGACATAGTAGTTGTATCCGGCATTTTTAAGGATCGTGGGCAGGCCTGCCGCATGGCCAAACGAGTCGGGGTTGAATCCGACTTTCACGTCCACGCCCAATTTGCTCTGGCAAAATGCCTTTCCGTAGAGCGAATGACGCACGAAGCTTTCCGTAGAAGGGATGTTGCAATCGGGTTCGACTGGCCATCCGCCAACTACTTCCCACCGTCCCTGGCGAACCCGCTCGACGATCTCGGCGAACATGTCAGGGTCGGCTCGCTCCGTCCATCGATAGTGTGCCGAGGAGGAATGGGAAAAACAGAACCCCGGTGTCTCATTCATCCGGTTCAAGGCGCTCCGAAAAGTTGCGAGAGCCTCATCCGCGCCGTCGCGCCAGGGCCAGAGCCAGGCAGCGTCAATGTGCGAGTGACCGATGATGTGGAGGACCCTTTTACCCGGGGGCGTTGCGCTCAGGCTCGCCCATGCCGGCCTTGCCGCAATCATCCCCAGTGCAGCACTCCCCTGGACCACGAGTTGTCTTCTGGAAATCCGTGTGTTGAACCTGTTCATGCGACGCGCCTCCATTCGCAAGGTTGTTTCTGCTGATTGCGTTTCACTTGCAGGATTCCCTCCGCGGAAAATCCGGCGACTTAACTTCCTGTGAGGGTTATGGCCGTCGGGACTGTGTTTCTGCAGGCCCTTGTCTTTTAGGGACAAAGCTGGCGCTGAAGTTCCTCGAGCGAGACGTTCTTTGTCTCGGGATAGTAGGCGCGCACGACGATGAATTGAATGACCATCATCGCGGCAAAGAAGGCAAATGGGATGGCCCGCGACATATGCGCAACCACGGGGAAGATGGAAGAGATGATCGCATTCATAATCCAATGCGTGCTACAGCCAAGGCTCTGCCCCTTGCCTCGCACCCGGGTCGGAAAAATCTCGCTCAGATAGACCCAGATGACCGCTCCCTGGGAGGTGGCGAAGAAGAAAATGTATGTGATGAGCAGAGGCAATAGCCATGATGAATGATTCTTGCTCGAGAACACCAGGGCCACTCCCGACAAGCTTATTGCGGTGCCGACGGAACCGATAAGCAGCAGCTTCCTTCGTCCCATCTTGTCGATCAGCGACATTGCCAGCAGGGTCGCAAGCAGGTTCATCACGCCAAAGGCAACCGCCTGCAGGTTACCGGAGAGGCTGCTGAATCCCGCGGCCACAAATATGTCGTTTAGGTAATAGGTAATTGCATTGATGCCGGAAAGCTGATTGAACATGGCAAGTGAAACTGCGAGGAGGATGGGCTTGCGGTAGATTTTTTGGAAGAGACTCTCTGTCGATTGCCCTTCCTTGAGGCTCGCCACGATGCTTTCCAATTCTTCTTGCGGCTCCTCGGAACCACTGATCCGCAACACTTGGCCGGCCTCGCTCAGACGGCCCTTCGCTGCAAGCCAGCGCGAGCTTTGCGGAATTGTGAACAATAAAATGAAGAACAACAGCGCCGGAAAGGCAGCTACTCCAAACTCGAGGCGCCATTCAATCGGCCCCCATGCCGCTCGAGCGATGAGGTAATTAGAGAGATATGCGGTCAGGACACCCGCAACCACATTGATCTGAAACAACCCGACCAGGCGGCCACGCAACCTGCCCGGAGCTATCTCAGCAATATAAACCGGCGCGATCACCGATGAGCCGCCGATACCGATGCCGCCAAGGAATCGCGCCACCATCAGCATCGCCCAGTTTGGAGAGAACGCGCACCCGATAGCGGAGACCAGATAGAACAGCGCCATCAACCGAAGCATGGCGCGGCCGCCGTATCGGCTCTCGAGAGGTCCGGCTACAATTGCTCCCAACACGGTTCCGCATAGGGCAATCGCTACAGTGATCCCCAAGGATTGCGGAGAAAGCTGGAACACCTCGGTCAAGGCCCGAGTCGTGCCGGCGATGACGGCGGAATCGAAACCGAATAGCAGCCCACCCAAAGCCCCGACTGCGGCTCCTCTAATTACTACTCCGTTGATCTTCACAACGCCCTTTCAGCTTCAATCGCACCCGTTCGAGTCACAACTCCTCGTAAAACACAAATTGGGTTCGCGCTGCGCAATGGCCCTGTCCGCGGCATATTCGCTGCGTTTGCTAGTCAAGCCTGGAGAGATGCGTCTCAACATAGTCCTTGACTGCATCCTCCAAGCTAAAGAACGGCTGCGTGTCAACAGCGGCGCGCAGTTTCTCCATCTTTGCCTCTGTGAAGTATTGATATTTGCCTTTGAGTGCTTCCGGCATTTCGATGTATTCAATACTTACCGGCTTGCCAACTGCTTGAAATACCGCCGTCACGAGGTCTCGCCAGGTCCTTGCCTTGCCGCTGCCACAATTAAACAGGCCGTTTGCTTGTGTGTTGTCGAGGAACGACAGGGTGACGCCAACTGCATCTTTTACATAGACGAAGTCCCTCATCTGTTCGCCGTCCGCGTACTCAGGGTTGGCGCTCTTGAAAAGCCGTACCTTGCCTGTGTCTTGAATTTCGCGGTAGGCCTTGGCCACCACGGACTTCATGTCGCCCTTGTGATCTTCGAAAGGTCCGAAGACATTGAAATACTTCAACCCCACAATCTGCTTGAGTGCGCCGCTGCTGAGAGCCCACAGATCGAACATGTGTTTTGAAAAACCGTACATGTTCAGCGGTTTCAAAGTTTGCGTGACAGCATCCTCATCGGAGTAGCCGAGGCTCCCATCTCCATAGGTGGCGGCGCTGGACGCATAAACAAAGCGAATGCCGTTCCGCATGCTGAACTCGCACAGATGCCGCGTGTATCGATAATTGTTCTCCAGCAGATAGTCTGCATCGCGCTCGGTCGTAGCGCTGCACGCTCCGAGATGGATGATCGATTGGCAATCGGATAAATGCCCTTTTTGCACATCGGAGAGGAGCGACTCGGGCGAGATCAAGTCTTCAAACTGCAAACCTCGGAGGTTCTTCCATTTTTCGTCGGTCCCAAGCTTGTCCACCAGGATAAGATTCCTATGTCCTCTGCGGTTCAACTCAATGACCGCGTTTCGGCCTATGAACCCAGCGGCGCCTGTAACAACAATGGGCCTACTCATCCCCACGTTTCTCCTTGTAAACCTGAAGCACCTTCTCAATCGTGTTGGTGGTAGAACGGCCCTCCACCATGTCAGCCAGAACCACCCGGCCGCCCGTTCCTTCAACCACCTCGCGACCGCTTACGTAGTGCGCCCAGTCCTTGCCCTTGACCAGCACCTGGGGAAGAATCTGGGCAATCACTTCCTTCGGTTCCTTATCGTCGAATAGAACAACATAGTCCACCGCGCGCAAAGATCCGAGTACATAGGCGCGATCGCCTTCGTTATTGATCGGCCGGCCATCGCCTTTATTCCTCTTGACCGATGAATCCGTATTCACGGCAACCACCAGCGCATCGCCCTGACGGCGCGCAAATGCCAGGTAAGAGACATGGCCGGCGTGAAGGATGTCGAAGCAGCCATTGGTAAATACAAGTGTCTTGCCCTCGGCAACCAGTCGGTCGCGCTCCGCGCGCATCTCCGCCACGCTTAATATCCGCGGCTCGAATTCGTTCATTGCATCACCCTATCCTTTCGTGCAAAGTTAGCGCTGCTCTTGCCGCCCAGTTGGAGTGTTACAAGCAACGCATCAAGCTGGCTAAAGTCGGGAATGATCAGATCCGCACCAGCCCGGATCAGCCGCTTGCGCTTGGACAAGTTCAGGCCGAATCTGCGCAGCTCATCGCTGGCCACGCCGATGCACAATCCGCCGCGGCGCTCGGTTTCGCGCATCTCCACCGGACCATCTCCAAACGTCGCGAACTGGTGCCCCAACAGGCCATTCTCTCGAATGATGTTCTCTAGCACATGCCTTTTTGCGTCCTGGTCGATTTTGCCGATAGCCCCGAAGATTCGCCCTTCAAAGTATCGAGCGTATCCCATCGCCTCGGCCTCGGCGATCACATCGGCCTGATCCGTTCCGCTGGCAAGATAAAGTTTGACGCCCCGGTCATGGAGCTCTTTAAGGAGCGCCTCAGCGTTGACGATTTGAAAGTCGGCAGATTTGAGTTCGCCCTTTCTCAGCTTCTCAATTCGAGCATTCACTTTCTCAAGCAATTGAACGTTGAAGATATGCTTGTAGCCGTGCTCATCCAGAATGTCTAACTCGGGCACGAACCCATACTCGCGCACCAGTCCAACCAGTCCCTTCATCTGCACCAGAGTCTGGATGCCGGTGGTGCGGTCGATCAATTGCCGTACAGCTTCCCTGACCTTATGAAACCTGCTCTCCTCGACCGTGTCGTAATGAGCGCCAAGGATAGCCCGAAGCATCATGGGCTCCATGACCTGTTCCCAGCCCTCACGAAGCGTGGATAGGGTACCATCGTGGTCGAAGATGACGTGCGAGATGGCCAGGTCGTCGGGGACTTTGGTGACCACTTCAAATTCGGTATCGGGAAGATATCGAGCATGGCGCTCCGACTCGGCCAAGTCAGGATTGAATACGTAATTCAAGTCGGGAACTGCCGCGAGAATTTCAGCGGCTGAAGCGGTTCCGGTCACGCCGAGCTTTTTCACCGTGATCATGGCCGCTACGTTGGCGATTACCGCGGCACTCACCGGCGAGGCGCCAACGGCAAGCCCCGCCGCCAGGGCAGCCACAACCGCATCGCCCGCACCTACCGTGTCCGTAGCTTCGATTACCTGCAACCCGGGAATCAGGGTTGCGCTTTCATCGCCGGCGACAATGATTCCCCGCTCGCCCCGGGTCAGTAACACTGGCTTGCCGATCTTTCGGCTCAGCTCGAGGGCGATTTCTGTGGCGCGCTTGTCGGTTTCAAAAAGGCCTGTTTCCTGGGAGAGCAGGCGTGCTGCCTCTTCGTGGTTCAGTTTCAACACGGCACCCTGAAAGCAACCCGAATAGTGTCGCGAATCGGCCACAAATGTGACGTTTGGATTTGCGGAGATGAGCTGGTTGATTCGCTGAATGGTTGCCGGCGATGTGAAACTACATTCGACCTGCTGGTTCAGGACCACCACGTCGCTTTGCTTGATGGCGCTTTCCAGTTCGCCCAGCAACAGATCGAGAGTACCGGGGCTGACATGATTGAACGACCCGAAATCAATGCGATTGGTCTCGCGCTCTCCCAACATCGGCTTGGCGTAGACCATCGTCTCCCAGCCTGCATCTGCGATAAGACCTGATGTGATTGAGCCGGTCGCGGCAAGCAATGACTGGAGTTTCTCACCGAAGATGTCCGACCCCCTCAGCCCCACTATACGTACTGAGCCGACACCCATCTGGACCAGGTTTGCAACCACGCTCCCTGCGCCGCCAAGTGAGTATCGTTGCCGCTTCACGCGCCGGACTGGCAATCCGGTCTCCAGAGAATTTTCCAGGACGTTCTCGTCAATTTCCCAATAGGCATCAAGGCAATAGTCTCCAAACACCGTAACCTTGGCGTCCGGGAACCGTGGAACTAAAGAAAATGCATTTTCATCGGGGCCAATCATCGACAGTCACACCTGTCCTCTCGATTTGTGAATTGCCGGGCAAACTCTGTAGATAGTTTAGAATACGCGATCGGACGTTTCGCCATTGCACGCGCCTGATGCGCCGGACACGATGGCAGGATCAATCAGATTGTCAACCCGCTAATTGGCAGACGCACTAAGACTACTTCGCAGGCCTGCCGATTGGGGGGTCGGGAACGTGCAAACAATATGGCCTTTGCACATTCCTATACCGGCTACGGAATGAGCCCGAAACGCGTAAGCGGATTTAGGGTCCGTTCTTCCCGGCGAAAAGAGCGCTGGGGACAGGTTTAGGCCTCTGGGTAACAACGGGAATCCTGGCCAAACACCACGGAAGTATGCCCCTGCGCAGCAAGAACACCACAAGGGAAAGCGGGACTGCTTTAACCTTAATCTTTCCGGTGATCGGCGCGGAGGCAAAACTTCCCGGAGCGCGAGAAGTTCCATGAACTTCGCAAACGACTCGCGTCTGCACCTGTGCACTTCCCTTTTCATCACACGAAAAAACAACCAACATCCTGTATGCCGCATCAAAATAGAAACCCGATTTGACCGGAAATGCCCGTGCGTCTACCCGAGAGTTCGACCTTCCCAAATCCATGACCGCGAAATCCATGTTTTTGAGAAACCTAGGGAGCTGAAACGTGAGTGCGGTGAAGATACGGCAGGGAACCATACCGTCGACAGCCCATAACGGCCGGCCGATTGAAATGTCTGACGCTAATCTCGTCGAACCCACCGAATCGGTTTTGGTCCAATCCGTTCTGTCCGGCGGCGGTGAGATGAGCGCCCTGATGCGCGCCTTCGATTGGTCGCACACCCCCCTGGGTCCACTATCGCAGTGGCCACAATCACTTCGGATAGCAGTCAGAATCCTTCTCGGTACTGGCTATCCGATGCTGATTTGCTGGGGTAGCGAATACACCATGATCTACAACGACGGTTACCGTCCGATTCTGGGCAAGACCAAGCATCCGGCGGCGTTGGGTAGTCCAATCGGGAAAGTTTTTACGGAGGCGATGGACTTCATCGGTCCTCGATTCGACAATGTGATGGCCCGGGGTGAGGATTTCACGGTTACCGATCAACTCTTCATTTTGGACCGGAATGATTATCTTGAAGAGTGTTACTTCACGTTCTCGTATAGCCCCGCCCCCGCAGAAGACGGCGGTGTGGGTGGAGTGCTAGTTACAGCCCTGGAGACCACTGAGCGCGTTCTTGACGATCGGCGTCGCCGCACGTTGCGGGATCTGGCGACGGAGATGGCGAAGACCCATACCGAACAGGATGTCTGGCACGCTGCCGCTACGACTCTCGTTTCGGAGCCGCTTACCGTTCCTTTCGCGGCGCTGTATTCATATCATTCGGCGGAGCGCCGGGCGCGCCTGGTTGCAAGCGGTGGAGGCATCAACACTGCGATGTGTCCGCCTTTCGTAGACTGCGAGAGTGTCGGCGTTTGGCCGTTCCGCGACGTCCTGACAAGTTCTGCCGAACTGACCCTGGATGATCTCGAAGAGCGGTTTGCCGACGTGCCACTGACATCATGGGGTGTTCCGCCGCTGAAAGCAGTGATTCTGCCGATCTTGCTACGAGGACACCGCGACCCGGCCGGGTTCTTGGTCGCAGGCATCTCACCGCGACGGGAATTCGACGAACCTAACCGCCAATTTCTCCATCTCAGCGCCGAGCAGATCGCGACAGGACTAACCAGCGCCCGTGCCTATGAAGAGGAGCGGCGTCGCGCGGAGGAATTGGCGGAATTAGATCGCGCCAAGACACTGTTCTTTAGCAACGTGAGCCATGAGTTCAGGACTCCGCTGACCTTGATACTCGGTCCACTTGAAGAGCTCGCTACGAAAGGAGCGTCTCGACTTGACCCGGAGGATCATCAACAGGTTGAAGTTGCCCGACGGAGTGCTCTTCGACTGCTGAAGCTGGTCAACACCCTACTCGATTTTTCGCGGATCGAGGCAGGACGAGTGCAAGCCGCCTATGAACCAACCGATCTGGGAGCATTTACTGCCGAGATTGCCAGCGTGTTCCGCTCGGCGATGGAGAAGGCTGGGCTACGTTTTTCAGTAGAATGCGAGCCGCTCGATGAACCGGTATATGTGGACCGTGAAATGTGGGAAAAAATCGTGCTTAATCTTCTCTCAAATGCCTTCAAGTTCACATTTGACGGTGAAGTCACAGTTTCGCTCAAGTCAATCGACGGCTCAATTGAATTTGCTGTTCGAGACACCGGCATAGGGATTGCAGAAGAAGAACAGGCACGCGTTTTTGAGCGGTTCCACCGGATCGAGAACGCTCGCGCCCGGACACACGAAGGTACAGGGATCGGATTGTCGCTGGTGCATGAATTAACGAAACTGCATGGCGGCGACCTGCGGTTGGAAAGCGCCCAGGGCCGGGGCAGCACCTTTACGGTCAGGATTCCCTGCGGTGTGGCTCACCTGCCGATGGATAGGATCGGAGTGAGACGGACGCAGGCTTCCACGGCTCTCTCAGCAGACGCATACCTCGATGAGGCTCAGCAATGCTTACCGCGCGAAGCTGGAGGCATGGCTAACCGACTCTCGGCAGCTGTGCCGACGACATCTGCCGCCTCGGCTATGGAGGAAGGCGACACAACGAAGGATCTTATTGTCATCGCCGACGACAATGCCGATATGCGAGATTATCTCGCCCATCTGCTAAGCGAGCACTACCGGGTGCACGCAGTATCGGGTGGCCAGCAGGCAGTCGAAGCAGCCCGGAAGCTGAATCCAGCTCTCGTTTTAGCCGATGTGATGATGCCAGGCCTCGACGGTTTTGGAATGCTCAACGCAATTCGTGCTGAAGAATCGCTGAAAGGTACACCGGTCATCCTCCTGTCGGCACGGGCAGGAGAAGAATCGCGCGTTGAAGGACTCGAGGCGGGCGCGGATGATTACCTTGTCAAACCCTTTACGGCCCGCGAACTCATTGCACGTGTCTCTGCGCACGTCAAAATGGCAAAGCTCCGGCGCGAAGCGGCGGAACATGAAGCCCTGCTACGGGATGAGGCGGAACGCGATCGTCAACGACTGCAGGAATTGCTGGCGCAGGCGCCTGCCGCAATCGGCCTCATGCACGGACCGGAACATCGCTGGGTGTACGTAAACGAAAATTATGTGCAGCTAACGGGCAGGCGAAGCCCCACGGACTTCATCGGTAAGACTCTTATCGAGAGTCTTCCCGAACTGGAGACACAAGTCTTTGTGAAACTCCTGGACGAGGTCCACGGAACTGGAAAGCCCTATGTGGGCCGTGAAATGAAGGCCGTTTTGAACCGGTCGGGCAGCGGACTTCCCGATGAATCATTTTGGGATTTTGTTTATCAGCCAGTCCGTAATGCCGACGGCGCGACCGAAGGGATTCTCGTTCACGCCGTGGAAGTCACTGATAAGGTTTTGGCTCGGAACACCATCACCGAAGCCGCCGAACGATTGAGCCTGGCTCAGGCTGCTGCCCAGATCGGTACTTGGGAATGGGATCCAGTGCGCGATTATCGAAGCCTTTCTCCTGAGCTCCATCGCCTGTTTGGAACGGAAGCCGATGATTCCCAACACGCGAACAAATGGGCTGAAAGGGTTCACGCAGAAGACTGGAGCAAGGTGGAGCGGTGCATGGCAGAGGGACACCGTTCTGGCGAAATGGATTTCGAGTACAGATATTCGCATCCGGAGCTCGGCCTGCGGTGGTTCTACTGCAAGGGCCGGCGGTTCAAGGACGAGACGCGGATGCTTGGTATCGTCCAGGACATCACGAACCGGAAAAACGCAGAAGAACTGCTGCACGAATCAGAGTTGTGGTTGGCGGGCCAGAAGCAAGCGTTCCAAGCTGCGGTCGACGGTGCGCCCCTCTCTGAATCTCTGGATGTGCTGATTCGCACTGCCGTAAAGCAATTTCGCAGCGAAGCCAGGTGCGCCTTTTACATCGCTAATGCTGCCGGTACCGAGATGAAGCATGTTGTGGGTATGCCCAGAGACTACGCGCGATGCGTGGACGGTTTCAAGATCGGTCCTGATTCACTTGCGTGCGGCTTGGCTGTACACACAGGCGAGCCGCGAATAACGCCAGATGTCTGTGATGATCCGCTCTGGAAGCCATGGCTGCAGCTCGCAGAACAGTACGAATATCGCGGCTGCTGGTCTTTTCCCGTAAAGGCCTCCAGTGGCACGACGATCGGGACATTCGCGATGTACTTCAGAAAGCCTCGCCAGGCGACATCGCGCGATCTTGAATTTGCGAATATGCTGACTCATGCCGCGGCGATCATCATTTCGAAGAATCAGGAAGCTGAGGAGCGTGCGCGCGCTGAGCGTGTGTTACGCGACAATGAGCAACGCCTGAGCCTTGCCCAGCAGGCCGCGGGAATCGGGACATTCGAGTGGGACCTCCGCACGAATGAAAATCTCTGGACTCCCGAACTTGAAGCAATGTACGGATTGGCTCCGGGAAGCTTTGGACGTACTCAGGAGGACTGGGAGCGGCTGGTTCATCCCGAGGACAGGCCGAATGCTCTTAGGCAAGTCGATTTAGCTTTCCAGACCGGTGCTCCTGTCCAAGCGGAATGGCGAACTGTATGGGCTGATGGAAGCACGCACTGGATCCTGGGAAGATGGCAGGTATTCAAAGATGAATCCGGGGCTCCTGCGCGCATGGCGGGAATCAACATTGATATCACGGGACGCAAAACAGCGGAAGAAGCGCGACGCCATTTGGCTGCTATTGTCGAGTCGTCCGACGATGCGATCGCCAGCAAAGACTTAAATGGAATCGTGACGAGTTGGAATCGTCAAGCGGAGCGCTTATTTGGTTATTCTTCGCAGGAGATGATTGGCCAGCCTATACGGAAGATTATTCCGCCCGAATTGCAGGATGACGAGGACCGCATTTTGGCCACTATTGCGAAAGGCGAGGCGATCGAACACTTTGAAACCGTGCGCATTGCTAAAAGTGGCAAACGGATTGATGTCGCGCTGACGATCTCCCCCATCCGTGATGAAAATGGACGGATCGTCGGAGCGTCAAAAATCGTGCGTAATATCACGCAGCGAAAGCAAACGGAACAGGCTCTTCGGATGACGGAGCGTCTGGCCTCAGTGGGCCGGCTAGCGGCTACCATGGCGCATGAGATTAATAATCCCCTTGAAGCTGTCACCAATCTTTTGTACCTGGCACGTTCCGCTGATGATCCGAAGCAAATACATTCACTTCTTGCCCAGGTAGATGAAGAGCTGAACCGTGTTGCTCTCCTCAGCAAACAAAGCCTTGGATTTTATCGAGAGAGAAACAGCGCAAAGTTGCTGAGGATCGGAAGCATCATTGAGTCACTTGTAGCTGTATTCACTCCGAAAGCCAGAAACCGATTGATCGAAATCAGATTAGAGATTCGGCAAGACCCGGAGATCTATGCAATCGAGGGCGAAATTCGCCAAGTCGTGGCGAATCTCCTGAGCAATAGCGTCGACGCTATATCGGGCGGCGGGACGATACGCGTTCGAGTCTCTGCCGGCAGCGCCTGGGATCAGGCTTCCCGCAGCGGAGTTCGATTGACAATCGCAGATTCGGGATGTGGCATCGCTCCGGAACACCGGCCAAAGTTGTTCGATCCGTTCTTTACGGCGAATAAGGATGTAGGGACGGGTTTGGGGCTATGGGTATCGAAAGGTATTGTCGAGAGGCACGGAGGGAGTATCCGATTCAAATCCCGGAACATTGCGGGGAATTCAGGCGCTGTGTTCACTGTCTTTCTTCCAACAGATTCAGCTCCACGGTTGATGGAGTCATGATCAGCTGTTATCACGGTCGGCCCGAAATGCTTGCGGACAAGAACATCCCCGCCTCGGAGAGAATCTCGGTGTGCGCCACATAATTTTCGTCATGAGCGGAAAACGAGAACTTCAGATCCCGAGGCAAGGAGCATGAATCATTCTGGAAAACTCATGCTGGTCGTACTTGCGGCCTGTATCGCATTTACCACCCGTGCCGCTCTTACACAAGACACTTCCAGTCTCCCCTACTTGAATCCCAAGCTGTCTCCTGAAGAGCGAGCAAAGGACCCGGTTCACAGGATGACTCTGGAGGAAAAGGCCTCGCAGCTGGTGAACGAAGCTCAGGCCATCCCTCGGCTCAACGTTCCGGCCTACAATTGGTGGAGCGAGGCCCTTCACGGTGTGATCGACCAAGGCGTTACGGAGTTTCCTGAGCCGATTGGTCTCGCCGCGACTTTCGACGTCCCGGCGGTCCACACCATGGCGACCGATATCGGCATTGAGGGACGCATCAAGCATGTCCAGGATGTGCACGCCGAAACACGTCCCCATTTCATCAACAGGGGAACTCAAATTGCGTGGAGCGAAGAAGATGAAATCGATCGGAATTGCAATACTGCTAGCGGCGAGTATTTGTTATGCGCAGGATGATGCCGGCTTTCAACCAGCGCCCACGAATGTTATGGATGCGGCCTATCCGCGCGTCGATACCGCCTCCCGTGTCGAAATCCGGGTTAAGGCACCTGATGCCTCGAATGTAAGAGTCAACTTCTGGAGCGGTCCCAAGCTCGACATGGTAAAGCAGCCGGACGGCTTCTGGACGATCACGACACCACCTCTCGCGCCCGGACTTCATTACTACACGTTGAACATCGACGGCCTCGAAGTGAGCGATCCGGGCGGTCACGCCTTTTTCGGCGGAAGTAAGGACGCGAGCGCAGTTGAGGTTCCGGAGGCAGGATCGACCTACTACCTTCCGCAGGGTATCCCTCACGGGCAGGTCCGCGAAATCTGGTATCACTCGGACGTAACTGGCACGTGGCGTCATGCTCTGGTTTACACCCCGCCTGGATATGACTCGAACACCAAAGGTCGCTATCCGGTGCTGTATTTGCAGCACGGTGCCGGGGAAGATGAAACTGGCTGGATAAGGCAGGGCCACGCCAATTTCATCCTCGATAACCTCATCGCCAGCAAGAGCTGCAAGCCGATGATCGTGGTGATGGCGAACGGCAACGCGCGGCGAGTCGGAGCGGCTCCTCCCGATAGCGCCGGAAGGCCGTTCGGTTCGCCCGAGATGATGCGCGCGATGCAGGAGATGGCGAAAGCGTTCGAAGATGACATGACGCAGGTCCTGATTCCGTTCATCGATTCGAACTTCCGCACCATTCCGGACCGCGATCACCGCGCAATGGCTGGTCTTTCCATGGGCGGAATGCAAACGTTCCAGGTCACCTTCGATCGTCTTGACCTCTTCTCCTACATTGGAGGATTCAGTGGCGCTGGGGGGATGGCGATGATGCGCAGCGACCAGAAACCAGATATGAAGACGGCCTTTAATGGGGCAATGGCGGATCCAGCCGCATTTGCCAAGCGAGTGCATTTACTGTGGATCGGCGTTGGGACTGAGGAGCCGCCCCAGATGAAGGGAGGCATCGAGAGGCTGAATGCATCGCTGACCGATGCGCATATCGAGCATGTGTTCTACGAGTCGCCAGGCACTGCGCACGAGTGGCAGACGTGGCGGCGCGATCTGAAGGACTTCTTACCAAGGCTATTTCAATAGAGCGGGTCTGAGGAGTGGCTCCGGAAAGTGCGCTACTTTGATCGCGACTGTTCGCAATCAGCAAGGAATGTATCGAATTCTACGGACTCAGTGCTCGCCGAATACAGAATTAGCAAGCGCAGCTCTACCAATATCGAACAGCAACAACGGTGGGGTTTGCAGGAATATCGCTGACGACCTTTGTCTGCAGAATCAACTCCATGTTTTCAGTTGCCCATGCCTTTGGCGCGGATTTGATTAATTCCCTGATCTCCTCAGGGTTGGTAATAAACTCGGCAGCCGCTCTAGTGCCGCTTTGGGTGATTCCGGCAACGGTGATAAGAGATTCGTCTGTCTTCGAATGACGAAGCCGAGCCACGATGGCATAGTCCGTGTTGACCTTGCCGTCTGAAGAATAAGCAGATGCCCAGCTGTGCTTCGGATTAGATCGATCCTGAATCATTAACCCTGCACCGAAAACGAAATCCAGATCTCCAGTCATTTGCATCGTCCATCCGTTGTTAAATGCGCCGATCAACACGGACGGGGACCGGCGAAAATCGCCAAATGCGACGTCTTCTCCGGAGCGAAGATCGAAGATTCGTTTGTGCTGCGTCAGAAACGATGCCACCGCAACATTGGCCGACACATCACCCAGTGTTACGTATGTATTTCTAACAGCGACCAGATCGCCGGGGCCAAATTTCTGGTCCGAGTCGAGAGGGATGAGAAACTCGTGCCCCCGCACCTCCAAATCATCAAGCTGATGGGTGGTTCCATATCGTTCGAGCAATTCGCGGCTCGGCAGGTAAACCGGATTTGATCCGGTGTAGATCAGGACCGGTTTTGTGGTTCTTAATATCGGCTCCCAGAATTGGTCGATCGGACTCTTCGGTCGGAAGAATGAAAAATACGATGTGCCCGCAAGCGCACAAACGAGCACGGCAATCATTGGAAGTCGCAGTCGGCCTGGCTTTTCGCCTGAACCGGCCGCTGCCGAAGACGACGAGATTTGCGTAACGGGATCCACGACAGGAACGAACTCAAGCGCAGGCTGGTGGATTCTGTTTGCAGCACTCTCTAAATCATTCAGGAGTGATTTGGTGATGCCGGAAAAAGATGCATGATACGACCCCGGACTGATCTCGATTCTGAGCTGGCTCCTGGCGCCCTCTCCCACGTAAAATTGGGCAAGCCGCTTCCTTAGCTCTGCAGCGCGGGCTCGAACAATCGGATCCAGATTTGTATCGTAATCTGGTCGCCTACCGAAGACCTCTGCACCAATTACCCGCTCCTTCAGAAGCTCGCCATGTCCGGCGAGCGTCTGGTCGACGATGTAACGAAGGAGTTGCTGAGCCTGCTTGCTTGCTCGAAATGGAACGCTTACCAGAATCTCTGCAAGTGCCCGTTGAATCTCTGTCGCATTAAGTTGCCGAGACCCAGCCTCTCCCCGATCAAATTCGATCGTCTCAGGTGCGTTTCCCATTGAGCCCCCTTTTTAATCTTCATTCGCACCGTACTGTACTCCGCCAGAACGGCGATGACAAGATCCTTATATTGTCATAGAAGTTCTCGAACAGTACCGTACTGTACCTAGCCAACGACAGCGAAGTTATCGCTTACTGCTTGCGCGTTAAGAGTGCGTTCTTTCGGAGTGCGCTGCGGGCAAAATCACTCCGATCACCAAGCGGTGGAAGGCTCGGGGTCTTTCTTTAGAAGGACTTGGGGACCGATAACAAGCGAAATTGACAGAGAAAACTCCAGGAGGCAAAAATGACCAGGTCACGTCTCGTGCTTCTGGCGGTCTTGATAACCACCATAGTGCTGACATTCCTCTCGAAACTCCACGCACAAACGTTGAGTTCCACCGCGGCTTTGTCGGGCACTGTTTCTGACCCGTCCGGGGCCAGGGTCCCGAAAGCAACCATTAAAGTCACCGATTCCGAGAAGGGAATCGCCCGTGTTGCTATTGCGGGTGCGGCGGGGGAGTTTTCCTATGCCTTGCTGCCGGCCGGCAACTACACTCTCGAAGCGAGCGCTCCGGGCTTCAAGACTTCAAAGCTGACCGGGATTTTGCTTCAAGGGGGTGACTCTCTTACCGAAAACGTCAGTTTGACGATTGGTGCTACCGAGCAGGTCACAGTCTCCGAATCGGGAGCGTTGCTGCAATCCGAGGATGCAAACGTCAGCACCCAGGTCGCCAGCAAACAACTTGAGGAGCTTCCGCTCAATCTGAGAAACGTAGTTGGCCTCGTACTGTTGAACTCCTCGGTGAACAACCAGACGCAGCAGCAGCTGTTGGCGGCGGGTGGCGCAGAGGATACAGCCGACCAAGACATGTCGTTCCTGAGTTTTGGCGGCGGGTACTTTGGAACTACGGCATTTATTCTGGACGGCGGCTACAACGTGGCTGGCGGCTGGGGCGGAGTCATTTACGTTCCGGCTGTGGACGACGTTCAGGAATTCAAGATCATGAACAATTCGTTTTCGGCCGAATACGGATGGAGCACCGGCAATGTGGTAAACATGATCACCAAGTCCGGCACGCGCGATCTCCACTTCGTTCTGGATGAGTACCTTCGCAACAACGATCTGGATGCCAACCTCTACTTCAATAAGCAGACCACCCCGATCATCCCCAGGAGTCCGGACCACCGGAATCAGTTTGGCGCTGCCGGCGGCGGCCCGCTCTATATCCCCGGAATTTACGCGCAACGCGACAAAACCTTCTGGTTCGCGAATTTTGAAGGCCTGCGCCTCAACAACGCAGGCAACTTCAGCGCCAACGTGCCCACCACAGCCGAGGAGGGGGGCGATTTCTCGGCGCTTTTAGGAGCCGTTGCGATTCCAAACGTTACGGATTGCGCGGGCAACGCCGTCTATCCGGGCGAGATTTTCAATCCGTACACCACGACCTTATACAGTACCGGCCCGTGCGCGGGAGAATACGGTCGCTCGCCCTATCCCGGAAACAAGATTCCCGCAACCGGAGTGGGGGGACTGGACGCCCGGGCACAGGTCTTTGCCACCGGAAATTACTGGCCGGCGCCGAAGAATCCGAGCAGCCAGTACAACTTCAACGTCGCAGCGTCGCAAGCGACGAAATCGAACGAATATGGGGTTCGCATCGATCACAACTTTAACGCCAACAACCGGATTTATGGGCGCTGGTCACAAAAGTTCGAATCGAAGTCGGGATTGCCGGACTTCTACGGCGCCAGCGACATTGCCGGACCGGGCGACTATAACCCCGACAACCGGTATAGCATGGCTTTCGGCGGGTCGCACGTCTTTTCGCCGACTTTTGTATTGAATGGCAACGTTGAATTCGTTCGCTGGGTGGAGGGGAACGTGGTGCAGAGCGGCGGGTTCAAGCCCTCCACGCTCGGGTTGCCCGGAGCCCTCGATTCGGTTTCCCCTCAGTTTCCGGAAGTCTATTTCAACGAAAACTACGCAGAGCTGGGACCCCAGGGCGGATTCGGCGTATTCAAGTCTCCGTCGAATGTCGGCACGGCCTCGCTCGACCTGAACAAAACCCACGGAGCACACTCGTTTTCCTTCGGGTATATGGGAGTGGTGAGCCAGATGTATGGCGGCAGAATCCAGCCCACGTTGTTCAACTTTGCCCAGCTCCAGACGGAAGGCCCAAATCCGGAAAAGCCGACAACCGGCACCGGCGATGCGTTTGCGTCGTTTATATCGGGCGCGGGTAGCAGCGGCTCCGCGGGTTACGTCGATTTCCCGGCGTCGGAGTTCTATCTGCATGGTGGCTATCTTCAGGACGACTGGAAGGCGGGCCGGAGGTTCACGCTGAACCTGGGGTTCCGCTATGAATTGCAGACACCGATCACGGCACGGCACAACGACGAGGCGAATTTCGATTACCACGCGCTCAACCCGATCAGCGCCGCAGTCGGTCAACCGTATTACGGGCAAATCGTCTACGCCACTCCCGGCAACCGCGGTTTGTATAACTCAAACTGGGACGATCTGGCGCCCCGCATTGGCTTCGCATACAACGTCCTGCCTAAATTGGTTTTGCGCGGCGGCTGGGGCCTGTATTACTCGAGAACCTACTATGGCGGCGGACCAGCTCCCGGGTACTCTCAATCGACGCCCTGGTCAGCCCTGGCGGCCAACGGCGTTCAGATCGACCAACCACTCGCCCAGGCATTCACATCGGGCCTCATTACGCCCACAGGGAACGGCCTGGAAGGCCTGACCAACGTTGGTCAGGGAGGCGGCGGAGTTGATCCGCACCACCCCGATCCGCGTATCAAGCAGTACATGTTCGGCTTCCAGTATGCAATTACTCCTAACAACTTGCTGGATGTCAACTACGTAGGGAACCGGGGGACACGGATCATACTTGGCAGCATGAACTATGGTGAGTTGAATCCGAGTTATCTGTACTCCGAGGGTTCAGCGCTGACCAACGACGCTCCGAATCCGTTTTCCAATGCCCTGATGACTTCCCTCGGGCTGCCGGCTTTCAACAGCAGTTGCCTGAATCCGGATGGAGCCTTACCGCTGGCGCAGACTCTGGAGCCGTATCCGGAGTTCTGCGGCGGGGCCCCGGCCGGCCAGGAACCGGTCGGCATTTCCAACTACAACTCGCTGCAGGCAACGTTTACGCATCGAGTGACGCAGGGCCTGACATTCATGGCCTCCTACACCTACTCGAAGTTCCTTGACGATGCAGGCGGTCCGGAAGAGTGGGGATCGGAAAACGCAGACAATGGCAACGGCGGATCGATCCGTAACTATTACGACCTGAAGGGGGACTATAGCGTCGATTCAACCGATATACCTCAGTCTCTAGCTTTGAACTACGTGTACGCGTTACCGGTTGGGAGGGGACAGAAATTCGGGGGCGGCATGAACAGGGCTGAGGATGCGGTTGTGGGAGGATGGCAGGTCTCGGGAATTACCCACCTTCAGAAGGGTTTCCCGCTATCGATCGGCAATGGCGCGGCGAACGGTGCCAGTGTTTGGGGCGGCAATGTCCATGCCTCAATTGTGCCGGGTGTGAGTCCCAAGAGCGGCACCTGCCCCAACGGCCAGAAGGTTGGAACAGGAATTTGCTGGTTCAATGGAGCAGCTTTTCAGCAGACACCTGCGGCTTCGACCGCTATCTCGGAAAAAATGAATCCGTTTGGCGATACCCCTCGCTATCTTTCCGATCTGCGGGCTCCCGGTTACACCGATTGGGATTTGGGCATCGCCAAGTGGTTCAACCTCACGGAGAAGTTCCGCCTGCAATTCACTGCGCAGCTGTTCAATGCCTTCAATAATGTAAACTTCGATTCGCCTTCCACCGGAATTGGAAACGGCAACTACGGGGAGGTCTACAACACCCAGGGAGCGAGACAAACTCAGTTATCGCTGAAGCTGGTTCGATAGGGTTACCCCGATGAACCGCATGAGGAACACGGGACTCTGCGTTCTCTTGGCCGCAGTTTCAACAGCGGCTGCATGGGGCGCTCTGACCGGTGACGATGAAAAACTCCAATCCTTTCTCGCCGCGGCACAGCAAGCCGCGGCGAGAAAGGATTTTTCTGCGGCAGGCGACGCGTACCGGAGGGCTGCCAAGCTAAGTCCTCAGACTGCCGAGCTTTGGGCCAATATGGGGCTCATGTATCACGAAGCAGGAAGATCTGGCGATGCCATACAAAGCTTTAAAGAGGCCAAACGCCTGAACGCGAGCCTCTACGTTCCTCAATTATTTCTCGGCATTGAGTACCTTCAAAGCCAAAAACCGGATGTTGCTCTTCCGTTTCTTCGGAGTGCCTCGAGGCTGAATCGTGCGGATCCGCAACCTGAGCTTTCACTGGGAAAGGCATACGCGATGCTGAACCGGGGCGACCGCGCCGCTGAGTCGTATCTGAAGGCGACTGAGATCGCTCCAAATGACGGGGACGCATTCATTGGTTTGGGGACAGCGTATCTGCAGCAGGTTGAGTATGATGCTCGCGCAATGACTTTGACTTATGGCCATTCTCCGTATGCCACCCTGCGTGCCGCGGAAACCTTTGCGGAGGAAGGAAAGCTGGTTCAAGCGGAAACTGCATTCAAAACGGCGCTCGCACCTCCATCATCGGCACCTTGTGCTCACGCCGAGCTTGGGATTATATTGCTTCGTCAAAAGAAAGTTGCTGAGGCGAGAGAGCAATTCGAATTGGAACAAAAAACTTCATCGCATTGTGGGTTTGTCCCGCTTGGTCTTGCAGTGGCAGATTTAGCTCAGGAGCAGACTGAAATCGGAATTAAGAAAATCGGTTCAATTGTTGCAGTTGATCCGGGATTCGCTCAGTCAAGTCTTCCCTTGTTTCACGATGCGCTTTCGGAGGAGCAGGTAAAGACTCTGGTCGAGCGCATTCGGGCTCCGGAGATTTCAGAGAGCAATCCGATCGACTTGAGTGCGCTTGTCGAAAGGGCCTTTTCACCTGACAATGCCGCCACTTCCGTTGACCTCGACCCACCTGGAACAAACCCGACGGCAGCTGACGGTCCAAAGGTAGATGCGAGAATCCTTTATTCAACGGGCCAATATGCTGCTTGCGATCGCTCCTTGAAGGCGGGGCTCAAGACATTGGCCAGCTCTCAAGAGCACCTGCTTGCGTCGTGCTCCTTCTATATCGGAGATTTCAGTACGACCGTGCAGGTGGCTGCTCGCTTAAAAGCGAACCGTTCGACCGCTGTAGAGGGATTGTACTGGGAAAGCAAGGCCGATCAAAATCTGGCAATTAATGCGCTCAGCCGCGCTGCTGAGATCGATCCCGACTCCCCACGTATGCATGTTTTGATCGGAGATGTTTTCCGGCAAAAGCGACGGTGGGGCCAGGCGGAGGAAGAATACAGAAAAGCTGTTGCCCTCGATCCGAAAAGCCGATCAGCGCGTCTCAGCCTGGCGATCGTGTTGTTCACAGAGTTGAAGGACGACGAGGCACTCAAAATCGACAACTCACTCCTGGCTGAGCAGACTGCAGATCCTGAAGCCAATCTGCTGGCAGCGGAGATTCTGGTGCAGGAACACGAATTTGAGAGAGCCGAACCGTTCCTCTCCCGTTGTCAAGGGCTCAGAGCAGATCTTGTCCCTCGCCTCCACGTCCTCTTCGGACAAGTGGACTCGGCGGCCGGGCGCACTAGAGAAGCAATCTCGGAATTCAAATTGGGATTGGCAAGCGATGGGGACGGAAGTATCCACTACCAACTGGCGCGTCTGTATCAAAGAACTGGAGACGCAACTGCTGCAGCCGAGGAGATACGGATATCAAAACAGCTCCGCGAACACTGGGACAATCTTGCGCATGTCGCCGTGGAACAACTTGCGACGGATGTGAGCCGGCAATAGATCATTGCAAGTGTGCCCCGCTTTCTGAGGGGCGAATAGTGTTTTATCGCAGGCTCTTTCTAGGAAATGGCAGAAGCTGACGTGATATGCGGACCACTTCTCTCTAAACAGCTTCAATAGTTTGAATTGCAAGGAGCATTGATAGATGTCCACAACTGGCACACGAATTTGTTTGTTTACGTTTGCGATTGCTCTTACCGGGGCGCCTCTCACCTGGCCGCAGGGGAACGGTGGAATTGAGCGAGATGCAGATGGAATAACGATTCACTCCGGTGGACAGACTCTTCATCTTGGTATTTGCTCTGATTGGGTCATTCATGTTGTAGTGAGTCCAGCCGCAAAAATCCCGGATTCTGTGGTTCCTGCCGTGATTCATCCTTGCACCGGGGCGCAATTCAAAATGTCCTCCGGCGCTTCGGAGGTCTCAATATCAACCGGCGCAATGCAAGTGGTGATTGACCGGGCAACAAACGCTGTTCGATTCCTGACTGAAGCCGGTGAACCTCTACTGAACGAACAATCAAATGATGGACGATCAATCACGCCACAGGATGTCGATGGAGTTCATGCCTATGAGGTTCGCCAGGACTTTCTTCTTTCCGCCGGAGAAGCCCTTTATGGCTTGGGTCAACATCAAGAAGGCTTTTTCAATCTGCGCGACATTCCGGTCCGATTGTTACAAGCAAATACGAATATTTCGATTCCGTTCCTGATTTCAACAAAGGGATACGGGCTTCTCTGGAACGATGCCGCGCTGACAGATTTCGATCCGGCCGATAAGTCAATCAATCTAGACGGATCTGGAAGTGCAACGTTCAAGACCGGACCAGAAGGAGAATATGGATTTCTCCTGGGGGGCAATGGAAGAGAAAAGCTTCAGCTCACCCTCAACGATGAGAAGGTAATTGACCTCAAGAACATGTGGCTCCCACAGTTCGTCGGAGGCAAGGTGCATCTGGCGGCCGATGCAACTTACAAGGTCACAGCAGAGTCGGCAGGTGACACTCAACTCTCTGTGCGCTTCCCTTCGGAGACAATGGCTTTTCGGTCTGAAGCCAGTCAGGCTGTCGACTATTACTTCATCTACGGACCCAGGCCGAGTGAGATTATCGCTCGGTATCGGGAATACACAGGTACCGCGCCACTATTGCCACGCTGGGCGTACGGCTTTTGGCAGTGCCGCGAGCGGTATTCGAGCCAGCAGCAAATTCTTGACACCGCTGCCGAGTTTCGCAAACGGCAGATCCCAGTCGATGTTCTGGTCCAGGATTGGCAGTATTGGGGAAAATATGGCTGGAATGCCATGCGGTTTGATGAAATCGCATATCCGAATCCTGCTCAGATGATGTCTGCACTGCACCAGCAGGACTTCCACATGGTGATCTCTGTCTGGGCGAAGTTCGGTGCCGATACTGCGGTTGACAAGGAAATGGTGGCGGACGGCCTGGTTCTCAAGAGCGCTGCGAGCACGGGGGAGCCTAGTGAAGCGAAAGAACGTGAAAACTGGGCTGACCTGTTCAATCCGAAAGCCCAGAAGGTCTTTTGGACGGACATCGATCGCAACCTGTTTAGCGCAGGTCTTGACGGATGGTGGCTCGACGCCTCAGAGCCGGAGGGGGATCCACTTAAAGATGACAATACATTTCTGGGACCAGGGAGAATGGTACGCAATGCATTTCCGCTTTTCGAAACCACGGCAGTGTATAAAGGCCAAAAAGCGACAACTGAATCCAAACGAGTCGTGATTTTGACTCGATCTGCGTTCACGGGAGAACAACGCAATTCCACCATCTCTTGGTCGGGTGACATCTCAGCCAATTGGGAAACCCTGAGGCGCCAGATCCCGGCGGGCCTCAGCTTCGGGATGTCTGGCTTCCCCTATTGGACAACCGATGTCGGTGGTTTCTTCCGCCCAAGGGATCAGTACACATCGGCGGATTACCACGAGCTACTCATCCGGTGGTTCCAATTTGGCGCGTTCTGTCCCATTTTTCGAATTCACGGATATCAATCCAAGACTGAGATGTGGAACTACGGCCCCGAGGTAGAGAAGATCCTGACGCAATACGATGATCTTCGCTATCGTCTCATACCTTACATCTACTCCATCGCTTGGGGTGTCACCAGCCGCGGAGAAACTGTTATGCAGGCTTTGCCGTTTGTCTACCCTAACGACCTCGCTGTTCGAGAAATCGACGATGAATTCCTGTTTGGTGATTCATTGTTGGTCAACCCGGTGACCCAGAAGAATGCTGTGACGCGCAGCGTCGTATTACCGAGCGGAGACGACTGGATCGATTTCTGGACGGGCCGGATCTATCATGGCCGCCAGACGATCGTCGCGGACGCTCCTTTGGATCGAATCCCGATCCTGGTCAAAGCGGGCAGCATCATTCCGTTGGGTCCTGTGGCGCAGTCCACCGCGGCGCCGGAGAGTCCAATCGATCTTCGAGTTTACGGTGGAAAGGACGCCGACTTTGAATTGTACGAAGACGGCGGTGATGGTTATGCGTATGAGAATGGCGCCCAGACGACGATTCCTATCCATTGGGACAACCACCGGCAGACGCTCTTCATCGGAGACCGGACCGGGACATTTCCTGGAATGGTGAAGAATCGCGTTTTTCGAATTGTGCTGGTCAAGCAGGAGACCGGACTGGGAATCGGACCAGAGTCCGAGCCTGATCGAACAGTGACATATTCTGGGCACCGCTTGAGAATTGCGCTTGCAAAGGCAGAGTGAACGAAGGATTTGCTTCTGCAACGATTATAGTCGCTCGCGCGCTGCGCGTTCCGGAACCGGGTGCAATCTCCGTCCCCGCATGATTTAGAAATGAATTTACATTTGATTGTGTAGTGACCGCGACACTGGACGCGGAGCGCTATGATTCGTTTGACTGAGCGAGGGTGTCGTGCGGCATAACAAGGCAGATACGAGATCATTTCAATTACGTTTAGTGATCAGCTCATTTTTCTTGGGTAACGATGCCAAGGCAATCCGAATCGAAAAGGTTTAAATAGTCAGCGGTTCAAAGAGAGGTGATCTGGATGGCGAAAATCTTCGGTATCACTACAATTTGGGTAACCGTTTTCCTCGCGGGGCAACTTTCTTCGCAAGTTCAGACGGAAGTGCCATCGGTAGTCCCGGGCGCAAAGTCGGTTACTGTTGAGCACATCAAAATTCACGGCAAATCGCTCGAAGGCAATCTCGAGGGAGACGCCGTCGATCGCGACGTCTTTGTCTTCCTGCCGCCCAGCTACAGCAAAGACAAGCATCGCCGCTACCCGGTGGTATATGCTCTGCACGGATACTCGATTGGGGCTGAGCAGTGGACCCGCGAAATCAACGTGCCGCAGACCATTGAAGGCGCATTTGCGAAGGGTGCCAGCGAGATGATCGTCGTCCTGCCCGACTCAAAAACCGTGCACAACGGCTCCATGTACTCGAGCTCGATCACCACCGGAGATTTTGAGAGTTTCATTGCCCGTGATGTCGTTTCCTATATTGATGCGCACTACCGGACGATCCCCAACCGCGACAGCCGTGGATTGGTGGGCCATTCGATGGGCGGGTACGGCGCGTCGCGCATCGGCATGAAGCACCCCGACATCTTCGGCAGCCTCTACATCATGAGTCCCTGCTGCATGTCGGCCCGTTCCGCCGGCCCCGCCAACCCCGAACTTGAGAAGAAGCTCGAGGCAGTGACGACGGAGGAGGACTCCGCCAAGCTGGGTTTCTTTGAGCGCGCCCAGCTGGCCACAGCTGCGGCGTGGTCGCCGGACCCGAAAAATCCTCCGCTTTATCTTGACCTGCCGTATAAAGACGGAGTCGTGAAGCCTGACATCCTCGCCAAATGGGCGGCCAACGCTCCGCTGGCCTTCATTGATCAGTACATCGGAAATCTGCGTCAGTATCACGCCATTGGCATTGATGTTGGTGACCAGGACGGCTTGCGCGCCGATACCACCACACTGCATGAAGTGCTCGAGAAGTACGGCATTGCGAACATCTTCGAGATTTACCACGGCACGCATACCAGTGCTGTCGCCGATCGCTTCCAGAATCACGTGTTGCCGTTCTTTAGCAAGAATCTCTGTTTCCAGGCGAGCTGTCAGTAGGCAGTTAGCGAAGGAGTTTAGCTATGATTGACCATTCGCGTCGCAACTTCCTCAAGACATCTACCGGCACTGCCGGTCTTTGCTTGATCGGCCCCTCGGCATTAGTTCGGGCCCTGACCGCCCGCGAGGCCGGCAGTCCCTCACGCAGTCTCGAGCCTTTTCCGCTCGCCTCGGTCCGTCTTGCGCCGGGCATCTTCCGCCAACAGGAAGAGATCAACGCCCGCTACCTCGACTCGCTCGCGGTCGATCGACTCCTGCATACCTTTCGCATCACGGCGGGCATTTCCTCGAGCGCCACGCCTTATCGAGGTTGGGAAGATCCCACCTGCGAGTTGCGCGGTCACTTCGTCGGCGGGCATTTTCTCTCCGCCGTCGCGCTGGCCTACGCTGGCTCGGGCAACTCGGTTCTCAAGAGTCGGGGCGATGAGCTGGTCGCGGGCCTCGGGGCTTGCCAGAGAAAAATCGGAACCCATTACCTGAGCGCTTATCCCAGCGACCTCTTCGAGCACCTGGTTCAGGGGAAGCCGGTTTGGGCGCCTTTCTACACCTGTCACAAGATCATGGCCGGCCTGCTCGATATGTATCTCCTCACGGGCAACACCGATGCTCTCGAAATCGTCGAAGGCATGGGCCAGTGGGCTCAAGAGTTTTTCGTGGGCATTGGCACGGAGCAACGCCAGCGCATGCTGCGTAACGAATACGGCGGCATGAACGAAGTCCTGGCCAACCTAGCTGCCGTCACCGGGAAAGATCGCTACATCGAAGCAGCCCACCTCTTCGAGCAGCCCGGCTTCCTCGATCCTCTTGCTGACCGCCGCGACGAAATGCAGGGCCTGCATGCCAACACGCATGTGCCCAAGATCATCGGCGCGGCCCGCATGTACGAGGTCACGGGCGACCGCCGCTACCGGCGCATCGCCGAGTATTTCCTCGAAGAGGTGCTCGCGGCGCGCAGCTATGTTATCGGCAATACCAGCCTCGACGAGCACTGGAGAACGGCGCCGGGTGAGCTGAAGGGAACGCTGGCCTGGACCAATGCCGAATGTTGCGTGGCCTACAACCTGATGAAGCTCCAGCGGCACGTCTTCAGCTGGACGGCGGATGCGCGCTGGATGGATGCCTACGAACGCGCTTTATTCAACTGCAGGCTCGGAACGCAAAACGCGCAGGGACTTAAGCAGTATTTCTTCCCGCTCGCCGCCGGCTACTGGCGCGCCTACAACTCGCCGGAAGAATCCTTCTGGTGCTGCACCGGCACCGGCGCCGAGGAATTCGCCAAGTTTGCCGACACGATTTACTTTCGCCAGGGCAGTGACATATTCGTCAACCAGTACCTTGCGTCCACCCTTGATTGGAAAGACGAAGGCCTCGTCCTGGAGCAAGTCACGCAATTTCCGCTTGAGCAGGGCACAACGCTGAGAATCAAATCTTCGCGGCCAGCTCTCCGGACCATCCACGTGCGTACACCCGGCTGGACGACCGAAGAGGCACAGGTAAAGATCAACGGCCGCCCGCTCGATTCAATGGCAGATCCCGGATCGTATCTCGCCATCCGAAAAAGCTGGCAGGACGGCGACACCATCAACATCAGTCTACCCATGCAACTGCGGCAGGAGGCGCTGCCGGGCGACGACTCAACGACCGCCGCACTCTACGGCCCGCTCGTCCTCGCCGCCGATCTTGGCACTGGCCCGACCGGCGAATCCGGCAAAGTCTTCCTCGGCGGTGATCCCTGGGCAAAGAATCTGCCGACAGCTGATCCTCTGCCGAAGATTGCGGCCACACCGGATGCAGACACGGGGCGGTGGATTGCGATCAATTCCCCGTCGGAGCTACGATTTACTGCGTCCGGCGAAAATGCAAAATACCAGCTCATGCCGATGTATCGAATCGGCGATCAGCGCTATTCCGTCTACTGGCAGATGCAGGGATCCGGAATGCCGAGTTAGCGCGTACAATCAATTTCCGAATGCGAAGCTGGTGCACAAGTTTCGTAGAAAGCCAATTGCCCTCGGTTCGAAATGCTCACGGAGGAGGGAATTCTTATGAACCGGAGAGAGTTTATTGCGTCGGCTGCTGCCGTCACCGCGACTTCAGCGTATCCAGTCCTCGCGCAAGCGCCGGAGCGGATTCACGGATTTCCGGCGTCGGTGTTGCGCGACTTCGACTACATCGAGACCACTCCGATCGCGGAGTATCACAACGCCCCAACCAGTGCCTATGAAGCATTTCAAGACATGAAGTTCGGCATCCGCATTCATTGGGGCATCTATTCCATCTGGCATCGTGGCGCGGAGTCCTGGCCTTTTCTCCCCATGTCGTTTGAAGACCGGCAAACTTACAACAACCTCTATAAGACCTGGAATCCGGCAGGCTTCGACGCCGACGCCTGGATGGACGATTTTCGCGAGAGCGGCCTGAAGATGTTCGCCTTCACCTCGAAGCACCACGAGGGCTTCTCCATGTTCGACACCAGGACGAGAGTGAAAAGCCGCGCCAATTGGACAGCTCCCGGCGGCCCGCTCATCGAGGAATGCGACCTGGCCTACTCCATTATGGAAACGCCGTTTCGCCGTGACATTATCAAAGAGCTCTCGGATGCGGCGCACAAGCGCGACATGAAGATCGATCTCTACTTCTCGCATCCTGACTGGTATGACGCGGACTTTCGGCCCTATGTCGCGCACCCGTTCCAGATTCCGTCTTCGGGCCAATGGATGAGCCCCGTCGACGTGAAATTTACGCGGCAGCGGCTCGGCGATCACGCCGTAGTTGTGCCGGACCCCACCGATGCCGAAGTGAAACGCATGATGGAGCGCCATCGCAGACAGCTGCTCGAATTGCTGACCAACTTCGGCAGGATCGACATGATTTGCCTGGACATGTGGCTCGGCCCCCGCGTCTGGCCCGAACTGCGCAAGACGCTGCTGATGATGCGCGAGCTACAGCCGGACGTGATGTTGCGCAATCGCGGCATCGGCAATTATGGGGACTACTTTACTCCCGAACGCGTGGTTCCCGGCTCGAAAGAAACTTCCGACAAACCCTGGTTCACTATCTATCCGCTGGGCACGGATTTCTCTTACGATCCGGATGCTTCCAAGTACAAGGGCACTCCGTGGATTGTGCGCAACCTCGTCGATTCAGTCGCCAAGGGTGGTGGATTGATGATCGGCGTCGGCCCCAGCGCCCACGGCGAGTTTCATCCTGAGGCCATCCGTCAGATGAAAGGAGCCGGCGTGTGGCTCAAGGTGAACGGCGAAGCGATCTATGCCACCAGGGCTCGCGAGGGCACGCTATGGTCGGAGGGAGACAACATTCGATACACGCGCTCGAAGGATCGTCGATTTGTATACGCCATACTGACCGAGTGGCCAGGTGCACAGGTGATTCTCAAGACAGTTCGGCCAAAGAATGGATCGCGCGTGACGCTTCTCGGCGCGACTTCAGAATCGCCGTGGAAGTTCGATTCTGCAACCGGGACGATCGTTACGCTGCCGGAAAATCTGCAGCAGGCCTCAAACAGGCCCTGCGAATACGCCTGGACGCTGAAGATCGAATCGGAAGAAAACTAGATAGCCATGCTGGGGCTGGAGCTTGTTTCAAGCTTTCGCTCCAGCGCGGAAGGAATTTCGATCACTTGTCCTTCACCGTCCCATTGGAACTGACGAATTACACCTGGCAGAGATAACCTGTCTATCTCGTGCCCGCCGAAGGCAAGACCACGAGCGAACCATCTACGAGTGGTGTGGATTGGGCCGCAACTGAGGCGAATTCCTCAGACAGATTCGCGGACCGGAGAGCCCGCTCCTTCTTTTATGTTGCGGCAATACCCGATGCTCCGAACTACGCCCGCAGATCAACTCTCGGAGGGCTCCCGCCGGACCGACTACGTCTAACGGGAAAATATCTGATGATTGCTTTGACCTCGGCGATCGGGCTGAGCTTCGAATGAGAAGCCGAATAACGAATGATGCCGCGAGGATTCTAATAGAGGTACACTATCTCCGTTGTTCTCGGAATTACGGCAGCAAAAAGGATGTAGGAGCTGTAGGACCGGACTGCCCGTCTCGAAATGTTTACCGTTCTTTTCGCCCGCAAGCACCTCTATACAGTAACCAGGTGGGTCGAAAGACCGAGGAAACGAAGCAAGTTTCTGATTACTGGTCGCATTCTGCGGGCACGGTCAGAGAGCTGAAGCGGGGGAAGTTGCTGCACCGCTATCGAAAAGTGCCTCGACGGATTTGGCATAAATCTCGACCGATTGATCAGTTTGCGGCTCACAGGCTCCCGACGGCGTTACTTGATGCTGGAACCATGAAACGTCTTTGGCTCCTTCCAAGGACCTGAAACTGATCAGATTACGGGGCGCACGGGGATGTGCTCCAAAGTCAACCTTCCGATGGATGGCTCCAAGCGACTATCGCGGTACACTCCCCCTCGTGACTATCTTGACCGAACCCATCGGCAGCATCCCCCGGCCCGCATCGCTGCTTCTTGCCATTGCAGCTTTTCAGGAGCAGGAAATCAGTGAAGCGAAGCTCAATGAGGCGTATGCCGAAGCGCTGCGCGACACGATCGAGCGGTTTGAGCGGACCGGCTCGCCGGTCATCACTGATGGGGAGCAAACCAAGCCCAGCTTTGCTATCTATCCTCTCGCCGGGCTCAAGAATCTTGCGCCGGATGGAGTGACGATCCCCTTCGCCGACGGACATGTGCGCCAGTTACCTCGTTTGACCGCTGCACCGTTTCGCTATGGCGTATACGCTGCCAGCTACCTAAAAGCGGCCCGCCGCTTTACTCAATCTCCGATAAAGCAGGCTGTCATTTCTGCTTCCGCCCTGAGCTTGCTCTATCCATATCAAGGAATTCCGGGTTATTCGCGCGAGGCTTTTCTGGCGGATCTTATCGATGAAGCCGCGGCTGATATCCGGGGTGCGCTCGAAGCGGGCGCCGACAGCGTCCAGATTGACTTCACCGAAGGCCGGTTGTCGCTTAAGCTGGATTGCTCAGGCAATCTCCTGCGTAGCTTTATTGCACTCAACAACGAGGTTCTAGACCGCTTGACACCCAAAGAGCGTCTGCGAGTCGGAGTCCATGTGTGTCCCGGAGGCGATCGAGATTCAACTCACAGCGCAGATGTGGATTATGCAGCTCTGCTTCCAGATCTCTTTCGATTGACCGTCGGCCGTTTTTATCTTCAGATGGCCAGCGAGCCGGACAGGAAGCGCGCCCTGCACATCGTAAGCCGACTCCTCGGGCCGGATCAAATCGTCTTTGTCGGCGTGATCGATCCTATCGATCCAGTGGTTGAAACGGCTGCCCAGGTGCGGAATCGCGTTCTTGAGGCAGCTTCCATCCTGCCCATTCCTCAACTTGGAACCACGGATGATTGTGGTTTCTCTCCCTTCGCGGATGACACTTCAACAGCCCGCGAAATTGCATTCAGCAAGATCCGAGCCAGGGTTGAAGGCACGGAACTGGCCGCGCACGATCTCGGCCTCTGAGGAGAAGGGGAATAAAACTCATCGTTTTGGCCTATCGCCCTCTACGCCTTTTGAGCTATCTCCCCGATGGCAGTGACTAATTTGTCGAGGTCGCGGATTGGCGTGTAGACATGGGGAGTTATGCGGACACAGCTTATGTTTTCCCACACAATGCCGACGGTGTGGATCTTGTACTTGTCGAACAGAGCACTGGAGAACTGGCCGGCCGTCATGCCGTCGATGCTTACTCCGCAGATGGCGCAAGAGTAACGGAGATCGAGCGAGGTGTGCAGCTTGATTTTGGGAATGGATTCGACGCGAGAGGCCCAGTAATTCTTGAGGTAGCCTATGCGTTGCTGCTTGCGCTTGCTGCCGATGCCTTCGTGGAAGTTGATCGCCTCGCCAATTCCCTGCTCGATCGGAAAGCTGCGCGTGCCGAGGTCTTCAAACTTGCGGATGTCGCTTGAGTGGGGCTCGCCGTTGCAGACCAGCGGCCATAGCTTCGCAATCTTGTCTGCCTGAACCCACATCATGCCGGTGCCAATGGGCGCGGAGAGAAACTTGTGCAGGCTGGTGCCGAAGTAATCGCACTTGAGGTCGGGAATCTTGAAGTCCAGCAGGCCAAAGGAGTGGGCGCCGTCTGCGATCACTTCGATGTTATGCGCGTGGGCCATCTCGGCGATCTTGGCGACGGGCATGATTTGCCCCACCCAGTTGATCATGTGGGTTACATGGATGAGCCGGGTGCGAGGCGTGATGGCCTGCTCGTAGGCTTTTACGATCGCGGCATCGTCTTCGATGGGGAAGTCGAAGCTGATCTGCTTATAGACAATTCCGTCGCGCTCGGCCCGCTGCCTGTAGGCCTCAATCATGTGCGGGTAATCCTGCTTGGTGCCGATGACTTCGTCGCCGGCCTTGAGCGGGAGGCCGAAGATGATGGTGTTGAGCGCTTCGGTGGCGTTGCGGTCGACGGCGACTTCTCCGGGCTGGACACCGGCGAGGTTGGCTAGCTTTTGCCGCAGCGGCTCGCGGCCCTGGTCGAGGATTTGCCACATGTAGTACGACGGGCCTTCGTTGGCGAGTTGGTTGTAGCGCTCGACGGCCTGCTGGACAACGATGGGCGCGGGGGAAACTCCGCCGTTGTTGAGATTGATGATGTCGGGATTGACCGAATAGCAGCGCTGAATGACGCTCCAGAAGTCCTCGTCCCGGGCTACATCGGCGGGACCGAGGTGGGAGACCGCGCGATCGGCGGCGTTGAAGTCGGCAGCATGAGCCTGGTGGAAGAGGCTGTTGACTGAGAACGCGCCGGCGAGAGTGGCTGCGCTGCGGAGGAAGGTGCGGCGGTCGCTAAAGATCATACTTTGCACTGTAGGCGCTGTCGGGCGCGGGAATCAAATGTGAATTTCAGGGCAATCGCGTCAAGTCGAGGATGGTGGATGGCAGGGCGCGTGGGACGCTTCGGAAAGCCAACTGCGTCCCACTCTCTTAACCCGGCAGAGGCTTATGCAAGGATTCGATATTGTTCATGGCCCGCACGGCGTCCTTTTTTGTCCCGTTCACAAGGCGAAATGAAGTGGTAGTTTTGCGAAAGTCATTTCCAAAGAGGACGACCTCGCCGGAATCTCCGCCGACCTCGAGAAATGTGCCAGTACCCTCGGCCGGCGTGGAATCGCGGACAACGGCGTCTTTCACGTCTCTGAAAACGACGGCCGGCGTGTCACGGTTTGCCGGCGCCTGGCGGCCCTCGAATCCCTCAATCTTGAGGTCTTCAACATTTTCAAAGGAGAGCGCGCTGCGCCAGGTCTGCAACTCGGGAGTCTCCCAATGAATCTCGACGTTGCGCAGCTTTAGATTCCTGGCATAGCTGAAGCTCATCGCATCCACCGTGTCGTCAAACGGCGCGGCGGGGTCCGTCGAAACAAAGAGCTTGATGTTCTCGAGGGTGAGGCCGTCGATCCAGCTGTCAGGATGGCCGTGGAGGTGCCCTGGGCCGACCGCGTGAATGATGAGCCCGCGCATCACGATATTGCGGATGGCGCCGGGAAACACGGCTCCATGGCGCATGGGTGCTCCCTTCCATTCGTCGCGGTTCTTGAGCACCATGCCCATGGGGCCGCCTTGCCCCCAGAACCAGTCGAACCGGCGCAAGTTGAGCACGCAGTTGGAGATGAGAATGTCGCTGACGATGCCTCCGTCGGCGGAGAGAAAAGCGAAGCCGCTGCTGTCTTCGGTAATGACGCAATTGGAAATGGTGACGCGGTGGACGCCTTTCACATCGCCTTCGGTGAACTTCACTGCGCACGAAGACGAGGAAAGCCGGCAATTGGTGATGGTGATGTCTTCACAGGCTCGAGGCGAGCCCCAGAAGTCGCCGGAGAAGATGGCGAAGCAGTCGTCGGCGGAGATGATGGTGCTGTTGGCTACGCAGACATCCTTGCAGCCGTCAAGGTCGATGCCGTCGGCCCAGACCGCTTCATTCAACTTGGTGTGTATATAGATTCCATCAAGCGAAAGGCGATCGCATTGATGAAAGGCCATGGTCCAGCTGGGCGCATAGATGAAAGAGAGCCCGGTGATGCGGACGTCGACCGATCCGCCGATCCAGACCAGGTGTGGAAAGACGGTCCGCGATGGAAGACCTTTCGGAAAGGAGCGGCGAATCGACTTTCCCGCCGCTTTCATCCGGTCCTTGGCCGGCTTCACAAACACATCATCGATATCGTCATCGCGCCATTCGTATTCCGATTGCCCGTTGACGGTTCCGCGGCCTTCGATGGTGATGTTCTCGACATTCTCGGCGAAGAAGAGCGAGGCCTTCGACTCCACCGGCTTGGAATTGAAGTCGGCGGGATTTTTCGACGCATACAGCGTGGCGCCGCCTTCGAGATGAAAGCGGACGTGGCTGCGCAGGGTGATGGTGCCGGAGGTGTATTCGCCGGGCGGGAGATAGACAATGCCGCCGCCTGCGGCGGCGCACGCGTCGATCGCATTTTGGATCGCCGGCCGGGCGTCGTCGGACTTGATTCCGCTGGCTCCGAATTCTTTGACATCGAAAAGTGCGGTGGTGTTCTTCCGTGCTGCGCCTGCAGCCTGCGGTGCTTGAGCCTCAGCGGGAAAAACTGGAAGTGCTGCAACCCACAGTGCGGAGTTGCGCAGCAGGGTTCTGCGATCAGAGATCCACGTCAACGATCGGCCTCGTCTTTCTTGACCGGAATCTCGTTTTCCGGCACCGGTCCCTGAAATTGTATCGCTCCTGAGGGGTTTACGAGGCCAAAAGGAAGTTTGAACTATGTCACTGGCGCGACGGACATTGCCGCATGGATTTTTCCCCCGCACCATTGGCTGTGTAAGTGTCGGGTCACAGGTGGTTTACCGTGACCCATCTTCGGCAGTTGATGCTCGTTGAACTCCAGGGTCGCAACTATTCCCGGTACGCTGCACGCTGCTCGACTCTATGTTCTCGGTCTCATGTGCGCCGAGAATTAGATCACCGATCTGCTTTTCCTGTACCCTAATCCGATCTTGGAGCCAGATCGGGATCCAGGTATAGACGCCGTTGTCGTTCTTGGTAGTGCGGATTTGGCATTCTCCATTCCCCTCAAGGCGGCTCCCGCGAAACAGGACCACGTCCTAGATGTGGAGGCCTGTATAGAAGGGAAACGGCGATGAAATCGGAAAGGTCTTGCCCGGTCCATCGGTAGCGGATTGCATACTGCCTTTGCCATATTGCTCACCGCAGTAACAAAACATCCGTTCCAATTCCTTGTCACTGAAAGGGATGCTTTGGGTCATGTCGCCTTCGTTCCGAGTCTGCCTCTTTCTGATTCCCGCGAGATTGGATGCAGTCCAATGGGCCTCAACGCAAAATTCGAAAAAGGTCGTCAAGTTTGACAGGTTGTTTACTGAGGTTCGGGCTGCTGCGTTCCAGTTTTTGACCAAAGGCCCGAGCCTCCTCAGGCGCCACTGTCGAATCTAGATGTACCCTTTCTGCTCGGAAAAATTGGCGAGGTTTTGTAACAGAAAGCGATACATGTGCGCGGTCGAGCCTGCCAAGTCGCCTGCGGTATCCGCCTTGTGCTGCGCGATTGCCCCGCTAATTCTGACGCCTGATGAGGCTCGGGCGAAAGCGTGTTCGCTGTCGTCGGCGACACTTGAACCGGCGGGGCAAGGCCGTTCCGAGAGCCGTTGAACTCCTAGTGGCCGGGCCACGGATTTGGCGGCATCCCAATCACACGCATCGGTTGAGTTACGCTGAACCTTTCGTCGAGGGTTCCGGGAGCGAAAATTGGACAATCACAGCGAGTCCAGCCTTTTCTTGCGCTCTTCGAATTCGCCTGAACAATGATTGTGGGCACGACCGGACTTGAAGGCGCGCCGACGACGGCGATAGAGGTTGAGTCCTACGCCTTGATCTTAGAAAGATTGCCCAATATCGCCCCCACTTACCGCTATTTCTAATGTAAGTCTTTTATTATCAGATGGCGGAGAGAGTGGGATTCGAACCTTTCCATCTGTAACTCACACAAACAATTAGATATTAGAATTCCACAGCTTCGCTTGGTATGGCTGTGGTACGGTTTTGAGCATGGCCAATCTAAGAGTGTGCCTGATGCGGCGAGTGAAGACTGGAGCCGGGTGGAAACGCTACCCTGCGGTGTACTCATCGAATGGGCGCGTCAAACCGAATATTGTGATGGTTAAAGACCAGGAGACGCTACACGAAGAAGGGTACTACCAACTGCGCTACTACCAGGGCAAGAGGATCATCTTCGAATCTCTGAAGGACGCCAGTCCTTCGGAGGCGGAGGCGAGGCGCAAAGTCAAGGAAGCGCAGCTATCAGTCGTGGTGCAGGCGGCCAAGGCCGAGGTCAAGATTGTGCCACCGGACCCGAAGCGGCGGCTTTTGGGCGACGCGCTCAAGCAGTTCCTGGCAGACACCGTTGACCGAGGATCAACGGAAGCCGAGGAAGTTTATCGGCTGGCGTGTGAGGAATTTCTAAGAGTCATCGACCGCCGCTACGTGGATGAGGTCACCTCAGACGATGTGGTCAAGTTCCAGCGCGCTCTCAAGGACCGCGGTCTCAGCAAACGGACCGTCAGCAACCGCCACAATAGCGTGAAGGCTTTCTGGTTGTATCTCGGCCACAATGCCAAGGTCCTGCCAAAGCCTCCGAAGTTCGACAAGACAACCCCCGAGATCTATACCGACCAGGAACTGAGAGCTCTGGATAAGGCAGTGACCGATCCGAGGCTTAGTCTTCTTTTTCGCTTTTTGCTGCAAACCGGCGCGCGCGAACAAGAAGCGATGCACGTGGAAGGGAACAACGTCAACACGGAGGCGAAGACGGTAGAGTTCAAATCCAAGCCGAAGTGGGGATTTAGGATGAAGGATTTCGAGGAGAGGGCGGTTCCGATCTCGAAAGAGTTGCTGGATCAGCTTCTGGCCTACAAGAAAGAGCATGCGGGATCATACACTCTCATCTTCGGCAAAGGCGGCAGTCCTGACGGGCATATGCTTCGCACATTGGGGCAACAGGTTCGGTCCGCAGGTTTGACCTGCAAACATTGTGAGAAATGTACCGACCAGAACGTTCCAGTTAGGTCGCGGGAGTGCAAGAATTGGTACCTCCACAAGTTTCGCGCTTCGTACGCAACCAAGTTGCTGCGTCCCCATCGTGACACGAGGACCGGCGCGATGGTCCCTGGACTCGACATTGTAACCGTCCAAAAGCTTATGGGACATGCGGATCTGGCTTCCACAATGCGTTATCTCCGGCCGGCCGAGTCCGAGCAGACGCAGGATGTGATCGGCGGGATCGCATGGATCTGAAAAAGACCCGGCGCTGTAAACGCCGGGCCAGGTTTATGCCGCTACTTCATGATCATCGAGCCAGGCCTTGACCTTTATGAGGTCGAACTTGATCGACGAACCGACGCGGTAGTGAGGGATCCGGCCACGTTTCGCCAGATCGTAGATATGCTTCCGACTCCATCCGATCAGCTCCGCGATTACCGCGGCGTCAACCAGCTTCGGAAAGCAAATCGGACGTTCCAGGTCAGACATTAGCTAGCTGACCCTTTGCAGTTTTTGATCATTGTTGGTTTCTCCATCCCACACAGGTGCCTGCTGAGACCCTTGTTCACCAAGGACGCGCGCTTTCGCGATAAATTTGCGCCTTGTCCTCCTTTGTGTTCCTCGGCACCGAGGAGCCCGCCTTACGGAAGACGCGCCGTTCGCATTGTAAGGTCTGAAGTGACTCTGCCGCAGTGACGCGACAATTACTATCGGGTGATTTCCTGACCCAGGAATCCAGGAATCGACAAATCCGCAGGAG
>Ga0182013_10000490_pt1 | contig 55382 bp, 50 predicted proteins | sample 612S2MmetaG_FD_120487 | JGI IMG/M metagenome (GOLD analysis project Ga0182013, IMG submission 120487) | Permafrost microbial communities from Stordalen Mire, Sweden - 612S2M metaG | ecosystem: Environmental > Terrestrial > Soil > Wetlands > Permafrost | place: Sweden: Stordalen | collected...
CCTCGCGGACCGGTCATAATGCCGGCCGAACCGATGCCCGGACCGCCCGGGAGCGGGGTTACAAGCCCCGCCCGCAGGAACCGCACCCGCCCCATCGCTCGGCTGTCACCGGTCGACGACCCTCGATGGGCGAGATAAGCGGAATATATTCCTGTCGGTGACGAGCATCAAGAGGGTGTCGCTAAAAAAATTATGTCGCCTTTTGCGTCATCCTGAGGTGCGCGCCATTGGCGCGCCTCGAAGGAGATCGGCTCCAACGCCTCGGCCGCACCCTTCGAGGCTCGCTGCGCTCGCGCCTCAGGGTGACGGGGCGAGCTGTCCCGGCTCCCGATTTCAGATTAGAACAGCGCAAACCGAACGCATCACCCCACGGATGTCCATGAAAAAAATCGGCTTCCTGTCATTCGGCCATTGGACCGCGTCGCCGCAATCCCAAACACGATCGGCGTCCGATGCGCTCCTGCAATCGATTGATCTCGCCGTCGCGGCCGAGGCGCTCGGCGCCGACGGGGCTTACTACCGCGTGCATCATTTTGCCCGCCAGCTCGGCTCGCCGTTCCCGCTGTTGGCGGCGGCCGGCGCCAAGACCACGCGGATCGAGATCGGCACCGCGGTCATCGATATGCGCTACGAAAACCCGCTCTACATGGCGGAGGACGCGGGCGCAGCCGACCTCATCGCCGGCGGACGGCTGCAGCTCGGCATCAGCCGCGGCTCGCCCGAGCAGGTGATCGACGGCTGGCGCTACTTCGGTTATGCGCCTGCCGAGGGCATGACCGATGCCGATATGGCCAGACGCCACACCGAAGTCCTGCTCGATGTGCTGCGCGGCGAAGGTTTTGCGCGGCCGAACCCGCAACCGATGTTCCCGAATCCGCCCGGCCTGTTGCGGCTCGAGCCGCATTCGGAGGGCCTGCGCGAGCGCATCTGGTGGGGCGCCGGCACCAATGCCACGGCTGAGTGGGCGGCCAAGCTCGGGATGAATCTGCAGAGCTCGACACTGAAGATCGACGAGAGCGGACGGCCGTTCCACGTCCAGCAGGCCGAGCAGATCCGGATCTTCCGCGCGGCGTGGAAGGCGGCCGGCCATGCGCGCGAGCCGCGGGTGTCGGTCAGCCGCAGCATCTTTGCGCTGATGGACGACCGCGACCGCATGTATTTCGGGCGCGGCGACAGCGACGACACCATCGGCTATCTCGGCGGCAACGAACGCGCCATTTTCGGCCGCAGCTATGCCGCCGAGCCGGATGTCCTCATCGAGCAACTGGCGAAAGACGAAGCCATCGCCGAGGCCGACACGCTGCTGTTGACCGTGCCCAATCAGCTCGGCGTCGACTACTGCGCCCACACCATCGAGGCGATCCTGAAACATGTTGCGCCGGGGCTTGGCTGGCGCTGACGGCCTCAGCCCCGGGATCGTCGCGGCGCGTGTTGAGCCAATGCCGCACCGGATATTTTCAGGAAGCGGGAACAGCCGCACCGCCCGATCGCGGGCGGCGCCAGCACTTCCGCTTTCGGGGCTAACGCACGTGGTTGGATCTGATGCCGGATCAACCCCGGTCGCGGATGACCCAAAACGAACATCCGGGATGAGCGGCGCTTGACGCTAACGAAGTCTCCTAATTCGCAGGTTTCGTTTCTTTAATGCACACGGTAGAGGCTGGCGTTGCGTTTGGCGGGCAATCCCAATCAGGACCAAAACCCATTTGATGGAATGGACGGCCGGTCATGGCCCCCAGCGATATCCCCGCTAAAATAATAACAACGGCGGCAATCGCAGGAATTTCGCGGCGCATCATCGGCTCTCAATAGGCCACGTCGGTTGGCGACCTCTTTCATATCAGTTCATTGGTGGAATGTCGCCTATTGACCCATCGCCTCATTTCGCCGCGCTGCAGAATTTGGTCGCTATCGAGGCATAGCGGAGGACATTGATCAAGCTGCACCAAACACGCTCGACAATGCTGTATCCGTCACCCTGAGGTGCGAGCGTAGCGAGCCTCGAAGGGCGACGGCCCGGGCCGTGCATCCTTCGAGGGCCGCTTCGCGGCCACCTCAGGATGACGGAACGGCGGCTTCGATACCGAACACGTTTTTGGCGAATTGCGGATAGACCTCGGCCACCATCGGCGCGACCACGGAGCGCATCAGGAGCAGCGTGTTGGCGGACGGCGCCGGCGTCACCGGCACGTCATCCGGCCGGTCGAAGTCGAAGCCGGTGTTGTCGAGCACCTCTTCGACGCTATGACCCGGATGAACGCTCTTGAGGCGAAAGCGCCTGCGCGCGCGGTCGAAATTGAACAGGCAGCGGTTGGTGACGAGCGCGACCGGGCCGCCGGGACGAAAAACATTGTCCGGGCTGCCGCCGGGCGCGCTGATGAAATCGACCTTCGGCACCAGCGTGCGGCGCGAATGTTCGACGCGGAACAGGATCACTTTCGGCACCACGTAATAGAGATAGGCCGAGCCGAACGAGCCGGGGAAACGCGCCTTCGGGTGATCGTAATCGCCGACGCTGACCAGATTGATATTGCCCGCGCCGTCGATCTGGCCGCCGGACAGAAAGAACACGTCGATGCGGCCCTGCCCCGCGCAATCGAACAGTTCGCGCGCGCCGTCGGTGAAGAAGGTGTGATCGCGGCTGCCGAGGAGCGAGACGTAGGGCGTGCCGCCGCCCTTCTCGCGCGCGAGCAGCGCCGCTGTCGCCGGGATCGGCGAGGCGGCGCCGACCGCGACGTGGCGCACATTTTGGCGCACGTCACCGATCAGCCGGCAGATCACGTCGGCGAGCAGTTCCTCGTCGCGAAAGGATTCAGTCACGCGCACACCATTGTTTCGTCATGCCCGGCCTTGTGCCGGGCATCCACGTCTTCCTATCAACAAAAAAGTCGTGGATAGCCGGAACAAGTCCGGCCATGACGACCGAGGGGCGTGCTCACGCCGCGCGCTTCTCATAAACATACGTATCCAAATACTCGGCGAAGCCCTCGGCCGTTGCGGCGAGCCGCGCGTATTCGGTCATATGCGCGGCGTCGATGCCGTAGTGGTCCGGCAAGGGCAGCGGCCAGGCGCCGCGCGGCTCGACGGCTATCGCCTCGACATAGAAGCCCGGCAGGGAGCCTGCGGCGAGAACGGGATCGCGCAACAGATCGCCGTCGTGCAGTTTCTCCGCGGTGACAATGGTCTTTGCCGCCGCATGCGCCATGGCGATCAGTTCGCGCTGGGTACCAACGAAGACGTTGCCGAAGCGGTCGGCGAGCGGCGCGTGAAACAGCGCGACGTCCGGCTTGAGCGCCGGCAACAGCACGATCGGATCGTTATCGCCGAACGGGTTGTCGACGACTTTCCAGTCGAGCCGGTGCGCCAGCACGTCCGAGCCGATCAGGCCGCGCAGCGGCATGAACGGCACGCCCTTCTCGGCGGCCTGGAATTGCGCATGCAGCGCCGGGCAGGTCGCATCCAGCATGCGGATGGTGCCGCCAAGAATCGCCGCGGTGAAGCGCGGCGCCTGGCCGAATTCGCCGAGGCTGACGGCGGAGGTTTCCAGCGTCGCGATGCAGCCTGCGCCGATTAAGAGATCTGCCTGCAGCGTCGAGGTCGGCAGCGCGACCAGATGCAGATTCTTGACGCCGCGCCGGATCAGCGCGCGGGTCGCCGCCATCGGCACGCCCGAGCTTTCGCGCGGCACCGCCAGCATGGCGCCGTCGGCAATCGACTCGAGGGCTTCGTCGAGGGTGCGGGCAATCACCGGCATGGACCGAGACTACACCGCGGCGCGTCGGGTGGGCAAAGCAAGGCGATGCCCACCCCACAATTTCTTCACGACAACGCCGATTTCACATTGTCCGGCGAGAACGGCACGCGGCGGATGCGCACGCCGGTGGCGTCGAACACGGCGTTGGCGATCGCGGCCGCTATAGGTCGGCTCGACGGTTCGCCGGCGCCGGACGACGCGATCTCCGGATGGTTGATCAGCACCACGTCGATCTGGTCCGGCGTCTCGGTGATGTCGAGGATCGGATAGGTCAGCCAGTCGACGCTGGTCACGGCCTTGGTGTCGAACTTGACCTCTTCCCACAGCGTGCGGCTGATGCCTTGCACGATGTTGCCCTCGACCGTCATGCGGATGCCGTCCGGATTGATGATCTGGCCGCAATCATGCGCCACCGTGAACTTGCGCACCCAGATCTTGCCGCTGGTGCGGTCGATATCGACCTCGGCGATCATGGCCACCCGCGTGCCGTTTCGTTGTGCGTAAGCGATGCCGCGGCCGGAGACTTTTTCGCCGCTCTGGTCCTTGCGCGGCGACGGCCGCGTCTGCCAGCCCGCCTTCTCCGCTGCCGCCTTGATCACGGCGACGTCGCGCGGGTCCTTGACGTAACGCAGGCGGAATTCGATGGCGTCGACGTTTAAGGCCGCGGCCACTTCGTCCATGAAGGATTCGCTGGCGAAATGGATTTGCGGCCCGACCGGATCGCGCAGATGCGAGGTGCGCAGCGGCGAAGCGCGGTCAAGGAGCGGCGGGATCACCTCCCAGGCGGTGCGCTTATTGGCAAACGCGTAAGACTCCGCCGGGATGCCGAAGCCGTCGCCCGATTTCAGATCGACGCCGAGCGTCTGGCCGGCCAGCGTGTCGTAGGGCTTGCTGCCGTTGGTATCGACGTCGACGCGGGAGAACGCCTTGCTCAAGAAATCATAGGCAATGACATTGCCGGCGGCGTCGAGCGCGGCGCGGGCTTTGTGGATCGAGGCGGGGCCCTTTGGGTCCCAGCCGGTGCCTTGGTTGCGCATATATTGCACGCGCACCGGCTTGCCGACCGCTTTGGCGAGGACGGCTGCATCCATCGCCGCGTCGTCGGCGTCGTTCCTGCCATAGGAACCGGGACCCGGCGTCCAGATGACGTGGACATTGTCCTCCGGCATTTGCAGCATCGCCGCCAGCCCTGAGCGCACGAAGTGCGATTTCTGCGTCCCGCTCCAGCAGGTGGCGTGACCGTCTTTGATCTCCACCAGCGAACAGGCCGGTCCCATGCTGGCATGCGATTGGAAAGGCCATTCGTATTCGGCCTCGATGACGCGCGCGGCGGATTTGAACGCGTCGTCGACATTACCGGTCTCCGCCGGCTCCACCTGGCGCTTGCGCGAAGGTTCTTTACGGATGTGATCGTAAAGCGCTGCCTGCGCCGGGAACGGCGGCGCGGTATTCGACCACTCGACCTTGAGGAGTTGCGCTGCCTGGATGGCGTCCCATTCCTTGTCGGCAACGACGCCGAGGAAGCCGTTGTTCCAGACCACTTTGGCGGTCGGGATATGTTTGATCGACGTCTCGTCGACCTTCACCGGCACGGTGCCGGCGATGTCGGGCCGGATCATGCGGCCATGCACCATGCCCGGCACCTTGATGTCGGTGCAGAAGTCCTGCTGCGCGAACACCTTTGGCGCGATGTCCTGGCGCTTGATCGGGAGGCCGACGATCTTGTGGGTCTTCGGATCTTTCGGCTTCGCCTGGCCCGGCGCGTAAAGCGGATTGCCGTATTTGCCGTTCCAGTCGAGATGAACGTTGAAGAAGCGTCCGCCGATGAGTTCGGCGTAGCTGACTTTTTTGTTGGCGTCAGCCGTGGCATGCACAACGCCGTCGGTCACCGTCAATTGCTCGGCGGGAAGGCCGAGCTTGTCGGCAGCCATCTGCACCAATACGCGGCGGGCTTCGGCGGCGGCGACCCGCATCTGCTTGCCGCCTTCCTGCAAGCCGGTCGAGCCGGAGGCGCCGCCTTGATTGACGCTATTGGCGGTGTCGCCCATGATTACGGTGACGGCGCCAAACGGCACATCAAGCTCTTCGGCTACGATCTGACCGACCGCGACGAACAGCCCCTGCCCCATATCCATCTTGCCGAAAAAAGCGGCGATGGTACCGTCGGCATTGACCGCGATGTAGGACGACAACTGGTCGGGCGTCAGCGGCGGTTTTGCCGCGGCAATCATCGCCTCGTCGGCGCGGGCTGAATCGAAGCCGATCGGCGCACCGAACGAAACCACCAGGGCACCGCCGGCTTTGAGAAGTGCGCGGCGCGAGAAGTTGGCTGATTTTTCAAATTTGGTCATGACGTACCCCCTCAACCCATCATCGCGGCGGCGCGCTTGACCGCGCGCAGAATGGCCACATGGGTGCCGCAGCGGCACTTCAGTCCTTCGAGCGCGCTTTTGATTTCAGTTTCGGTCGGCTTCTTCTTGTCGCGCAGGAAGGCTGCTGCCGTCATGATCCAGCCGTTGATGCAGTAGCCGCATTGCGGCACTTGCTCTTCGACGTAAGCCGTTTGCAGCGGATGCGGTTTTTCCGGCGTGCCGAGACCGGCGAGCGTGACGATCTTGCCGTCGCCCACCGCGGACAGCGGCGTGATGCAGGAGCGGATCGGCTGGCCGTCCAAATGCACGGTGCAGGCGCCGCATTGGGCGAGCCCGCAGCCGAAATGCGGATTGTTGAGCCCGATATCGTCACACAGCGCGTAAAGCAGCGGCATATCCGCGTCGGCCTCCACGCTATGGACCGTACCGTTGACGTTCAACGAAAACTTTTGGTTCATGATCGGACATCCTCCATAAGCGGTGCGGCAGTTCGTTCGGGCTCGACCGCATGTGCCGGTGTGTCCCGATGCCGCTGCATCCGCTGACGGTAAGATTATCCGCAAAACGGCGGGTTGTGAACACGGCTTCGGCGGGGAAGCTTGCTCAAAGCCTCAAGCTTTCGCCAGCGCCTGCACGGCAGCGAAAAGATTTCTCACATCGCGCTCGGCGATGTTGCGGGTGATGAAGACCACGCGGCTTGTCCGATCGGCGTCCGGCCAAGTTTGCAGCTCGACCGGCGGATGCGCCAGGTGCTGGACATATTGCACCACCACCGGCCCGCGACAGCCGGCGACATTGAGCAGACCCTTGACGCGCAACAAGTCGGCGCCGCGCAGCGCGAGCAGCGTCTCCATGGCGCGCGAAAACGCCGGCCATTCCAGCGGCGGCTCCTGCGCGATGACGAAGCTTAGGACGCCATCGCCATGCTCGGCTTCGGCGAGGAAGCCTGAGCGCTCGCCGGTCGACGGCTCGATGATACGGTTGGGGTCGAGCGCACCGGCAACCGCGATATCGATCGCGGCGCGTGGATTGAGATGCTGCAATCGCTCTGTCAGCCGCGCGACCGCGGCCGGCGTCGCCAGGTCGGTCTTCGCGATCACCAGCCGGTCGGCGAGGATCACCTGCTTGCGCGCTTCGGCGGCGCTATCGAGCTCGGCTTCGCCGTTGACCGCGTCGACCACCGCGAGCACGACGTCGATGTGGAATTCGCCGCCGAGCGCGCGATCGGTGGAGAAAGTTTGCAGGATCGGCGCCGGATCGGCGAGGCCCGAAGTTTCGATGACGATGCGGCCGAAACGCGGCACCGTGCCGCGCTCGCGGTCGAACACCAGGCGCCGCAGCGCAATCTGCAGATCGGTGCGTGTGATGCAGCAGATGCAGCCGTTGCCAAGGAGCACGGTCTCCTCGGCGGCCTCGCGCAACAGCGCGTCGTCGATGCCGACGGCTCCGAACTCGTTGACGATCACCGCGGTGCCCGCCCCTTCGGGCGAGCCGAGAAAGCGGCGGATCAGCGTCGTCTTGCCGGCGCCGAGAAATCCGGTGACCACGGTCACCGGAATGCGCGCGCCGCGCTCGCGCTTCACCTTGCGCCCGAACGGGCTCGCCTCACGCGAGGGGAAGAGATCGAGCATGATCTATGCCTAGCCGTCATGGCCGGGCTCGTCCCGGCCATCCACGTCTTTTCTTCGTCTATCAAGGTAAAGACGTGGATGCCCGGCACAAGGTTTACCCTTGGGCCGGCCAGAGGCCGGACCCGAGGGCCGGGCATGACGAATGAGGATCAAAAATCCATTTCCAGAATGTACAAGCCGCCAACGTGGCGATCGACGGTATAGACGATGCCGCGCTCGTCGACGAAGACGTCGTTCATCTGGATGGTCCCGGTCGGCGCGCCGGGAGGCGCCGGCGGCATGAAGATGCCGATCTCCTTCGGCTGATACGGATTGGCGATGTCATAAGCGCGCAAGCCGCCGTTGAAGAAGGTGCCGAGCACGATCTGATCGGAATGCCAAGCCGTCGGCAGCGGCACGTTCTCGTGAATATTATGGGCGCCGAACCGGCCGGCTTCGGCGTAGACGGCGGGATCTGGCAGCGGGCAGGTCGCGATCGAGACCAGATTGGTCTCGTCGCGCGCGTCGAGCACCCAGATCAGCTTCGGCCAATCCTTGGCGTTGTTCTCCGTCGATTCGTCGGTCACCAGCATCAGCCCGCGATCGAACAGCGGGACCACGGTGTGCATGAAACCGGTGTATGGCGGCGAATTGGTCCAGTGCGAGATTTTCTTCGGATTCGCTTTATCGGATATGTCGAGCACGAACATGCCGCCGTCGATATAAGCGAGATAACAGCGGTCCGGCCGTTGCGGATAGACATTGGTATTGTGGGCGCGGAATCCCTTGTCGATCGGATGACGCGACGGCGGCATGACGTTGTCGCCCTGGCGGGTGCCGGGCATCCACCAGCGGCCGACCTCGACCGGCTTTGACGGATTGCGCACGTCGACGCAGCGATAGAATTGGTCGTCCAATGCATTGGTCGGCACGAAATCGCGCGAGCCCGACGCGCAATGAACATATTCGCCGTCGCAGAACCACAACTGGTGCACGCCGCGCGAATGCGGGCCGGAACAGTCGAAGAAACCGATCGACTTCGGATTCTCAGGGCTCGAAATGTCGAACAGCTCGAAACCGGCGGGCTGCAAGTCCTTCTGCGAGGTCTGATAGGCCACCGCCATCATGTTGCCGCAGGTCTCGAGCGAGTTCGAGCGCACATTGGCGTGCGGCAGGTCGGTCTGACACACCACTTTGGGCTTGCGCGGATCGCTGACGTCGACTGCGGTGAAATTTTTCGGCGCGCTCTCATGCGCCAGCCAGATGATGCGCCGGCCATCGGGCGCGATCTGCACCGACATGCCCTCGCCCATGCCGCCGAAGCCTGACAGCGTATCGTGCGCCAACAGCTTGAAATTCCAGGTGACGGGTTGATAGCCCTTGTTGAGCGGGCTTTTGTCGGTAACGGGCATACTCGGTGTCTCCTCTCCAACTCTGGGTAAATTCTAGGTAACGTCCGGAAAGTCGCGTCGAAGCTTGTTGCGCCCGCTTTGTGCCAGAAGGCGTTCGCCGCAGCCAGCCGGAAACATGGGGGAGCGTCATCATGAAGCTTTTCGCGGAAACCCGCGCCGGCGTCGCCGCGGCGGCGATATTAGGACTTGTATTGGGACTTGGGCTGTTCGCCTTGCCGGCTTGGCCGCAGACTTTTCCGAGCCGGCCGATTCATCTGCTGGTCGGCTTTGCCCCCGGCGGCACCGGCGACATTCTCGGCCGCATCATCGCCAACCAGCTCGGCATCGAACTCGGCCAATCGGTGGTAGTGGAGAACCGCGCCGGCGCAGGCGGCACCCTTGCAGCCCATGACGTGGCCCTGGCCGTGCCTGACGGCTCTATGCTCGAGGTCGGACAAACCCCCGAGATCGCCGTCAATCCGTATTTCATGAAGGACGTCGGTTACGATCCGCTGCATGACCTGCAACCGATTGCGCTCGCCGGCGTCGTGCCGCTGGCGCTGGTAGTGCCGGCGAATTCGCCGTTCTCGACCGTGGCGCAGTGGGCGGCGGCTTTGCGCGCCGGCCAGCCGCTGACCTTCGCCTCCGCCGGCGTCGGTACGCCGGGTCACATCGCCGGCGAGCTGTTGAAGCTCACGCTCGACGACAAGCTGATCCACGTGCCTTACAAAGGCGCAGGTCCTGCCATGAACGACGTCGCCGGCGGCCAAGTCGATTTCTATTTTCCGGGCTTTCCCGCCGCCGTGCCGCTGACCCAAGGCGGCAAGGTAAAGCTGCTCGCGGTTACGTCCGCCAAACGCTCGCCGATCGCGCCCGACGTGCCGACCGTCGCCGAAGGCGCGGACCTGCCGAATTTCGATTTCACGCTGTGGGCCGGATTCTTCGGGCCGCGCGGAACTCCGTTGGACATTGCGACCCGGCTCAACGCCGCCATCAACAAGATTATCCTCGAACCCGAGATCAAATCGCGGCTGCAGGACAACGGCGCGCAGGTACAGGCAATGTCGATCGATCAATTCGCCGCTTTCGTGCGGGCTGAGATCGAGAAATACCGGGGCATCATCGCCAAGGCAGACATCAGGGCGGAGTAGCACATGACCCCGATGGGAAAGAGTATTGCTACCGGCGTCGTTGCAACCGCGATACTTGCGGTGGGACTTGCGCTCGCGGCACGGCCGGCTTGGCCGCAGACTTATCCGAGCCGCCCGATCCGCGTCATCGTCAACTTTGTCCCGGGCGGGACGGGCGACATCATCGCCCGGTTGATCGGCGGCAGGCTTGGCGATGCGCTCGGCCGATCGGTTGTGGTGGAGAACCGGCCCGGCGCCGGCGGCACGCTGGGAGCGCGTGACGTCGTCAATGCCGCACCCGACGGCTACACGCTGTCGGTCGCCCAGACGCCGGAGATCGCCATCAATCCCTATTTTATGAAAGACGTCGGCTACGACCCGATGAAAGACTTGCAGCCGATCGCGCTCGGCGGCGTCGTGCCTCTGGCGCTGGCGGTTCCGGCCAACGCGCCCTATTCGACCATTAGCGAGTTTGTGACATTCATGCGCACGACCGATAGACCGGTTACCTTCGCATCAGGCGGCGTCGGCACATCCGGCCATCTCGCCGGCGAGTTGCTGAAGCTCAAGCTCAATCCCAAGCTGACGCATGTGCCCTATAAGGGCGCTGGCCAGGCTTTGACCGATCTCGTCGGCGGCCAAGTCGACTTTTATTTTCCGGGCTTTATCGCCGCCATGCCGTTGATGCAGGCGGGCAAGCTCAAAGTGCTCGCGGTGGCGACAACCAAGCGCTCACCGGCGGCGCCCGACATCCCGACCGTTGCCGAGGCGACGGGCATCGCCGATTTCGACTTCACCTTGTGGGCCGGATTCTTCGGACCGCGCGGAACTCCGTTGGACATTGCGACCCGGCTCAACGCCGCCATCAACAAGATCATCCTCGAACCCGAGATCAAATCGCGGCTGCAGGACAACGGCGCGCAGGTACAGGCGATGTCGATCGATCAATTCGCCGCTTTCGTTCGGACTGAGATCGAGAAATACCGGGGCATCATCGCCAAGGCGGACATCAGGGCGGACTGACAATCCTCCGCTCATTGCCACGCCAGCTCACTGCGGCGCGTTCATTTTGATGCCGGTCAGCGCGGCCAGTTCACCCTGACGCTTGGTTTCGAGGCGCAGGTAGTTGGCGAGGTGCTCGGGCGTGTTCTCGACGGGAACGGTCATGCCGAGCGCCTCCATGCGGTTGCGAAACTCTTGCGTTTGCACGACGTCATTGAGCTCTTTGTTGAGGTAAGCGATGATCGGCTGAGGCGTCTTGGCGGGCGCCGCGAGGCCGACGAAGCCGCTATAGTCGAAATTCGGAAAACCCAGTTCCTGCATGGTCGGAACCTCAGACCAGGTCGCGATCCGTTGCGGCCGCGCGATCGCGAGCGCACGCACTTTGCCGCTGTCAGCAAGCGGTTTGGCCTGAGCATAGAATGCGAATGCGCCCTGGACACCGCTTGGCGAGACGTTGCGAGCGGCCTCGCCCGAGCCGGCATAGGGCACGCCTGCGATCGCGGTCTTGGCCAGAGCGTTGAGCTGCGCCAACGCCATCGCCGGCGACGTGGCCGGACCCGAAGTGCCGAAACTGATTTTGTTCGGATTAGCCTTCGCGTCGGCGAGCAATTCGGCGAGCGACTTGTAAGGCAGCGTGGCGTCGATGATCAGGACCAGGGGAGGTCCTTCGACGATCATGCCGATCATCGCGAAGTCGTCGATCGCGTTATAGGGCACCGGAAGAAACCACAGATTCTGCGCGTCGGCGATTGAATTGGCGAACAATGTGTATCCGTTGGGGGCGGCGCGCGCCGCATAGGCCCCGCCCAGAGTGCCCGACCCGCCCGGTTTGTTCTCGACGATAATGGTCTGGCCGATGCGCTCCTGCAGCATGCCGGCAAAGACGCGCGCGGGGACGTCGGTCAATCCGCCAGCCGCGAACGGCACGATCATGGTAATCGGGCGATTGGGGTAGTCCTGCGCTGTCGCGACCGTCAGGAGGAAAACGCTCAACAGCGCGCCGCCCAAAAGCGCGCTAAAGAGCTGCAGGCCGATGCGCAGTGGACTGAGCGGTGAATGATGGGTCATGTATCGCTCCTGTGCGCGCATCTTCTTCGCGTCGCGCCACAATGCCAAAGTCCAGCTTCTGCCCGACGCGGGCCATCATAGCAGCACGAGAAGGAACCGATGACCAAGAGCGTAACCGTAGAGCCGCTGCTTCCGGTCGAACTCGGCCCGGGTAGGATTAAGTTCGCCCAGGGCGTAAAGGCCGGCCGGTGGGTCTTCGCGACCGGGCTGATGGCGCAGGACTTTGCCAACGGCATCGCACCGGATGTGCTGGCGGAATCGGCGCCGCATGCGGGCCTGCCTAAGCGCGAAAAGGAAGCGCGTCGTATCTTTGAGAACCTCGACGCCGTCCTGCGCGCCGCCGGCACCGATCGCGACAGCCTTGTGCGCACTGATCAATACTACACGACGGTGAAGGCTGTGCCGCCCTATCAACAAGTCAGGAGGAAAATTCTGAACGGGCGCATTCCGCCTTCGACGTCGATTGCGCAACAGAGGTTCTTGCTGCCGGGCGCCGACATGAACATCCAGGCCATGGCCGTCATCCCCGGCAACGGGTTCGAGGTCGAGCACCTCAAGCACGAGCAGCTCAAGGGGCGTCCCACCTCCGGCTATTCGCCCGCGGTTACGGTCGGCGATTTCATTTTCCTGCCAGGCATCACCTCGCTCGCGGTCGGGGATGAGCCGCGGCGTAACGGGGTCGCCGCAGCAGCGCTGATGACCGAGGGCGCGCAGTGGGGCGGTCAACCGATCAAGCTCGAGACGGAGTTCATCATCACCCAGCGAATGGCGGCCTCGCTGGCGTTGGCCGGCGCGCGGCTCGAGGATGTCGTGCACGCGCAGGTCTATCTCGCCGACCGCGAGGATTATTCGGCCTTTAACGAGACATGGACGCGGCATTTCGGGGAGGCCGGCCCAACCCTGTCGATCATTCCGTGTATCGAGCACGGGCTTGCGCCCTACGATGGCAAGATAGAAATCAACGTAATCGCGGCGAAGCCCGGCAGCGCGGCCGCCAAGCACCATGTCGACGCCGGCGTCCCGACGGCCTTCCGCCACCAGCCGCAGGCGGTGAGAGCGGGCGATCTTTTGTTCATTCCCGCGTTGATGGCGGCCGACCGCAACGGCCTCCTGGCCGCGGCTGCCGTGAACCCGCGGCAGCCTTATTTCTCGTCGTCGCCCGAGGTGCAGGCTGAGGCTATTGTCGACAATATCGCGCGGCTTTGCGCCGCCGCCGGGACTTCGCTCGCCAACACGGTCCGTGTGCTGTTGTTCCTCACTGACATCGGCGAGTTCTACCCGATCTACAAAGTCTGGGAGAGCAGGCTTGGCGGCCGCCCGCTGCCGTTTTCCGCGGTGGAGGTACCGGGGCCGCTGCCGGTACCGGGAGCCACGGTGATGATGGAAACCTGGGTTTACGCGCCTGAGTGATTGCCATGCAGTGGGCGACGCCCAGCGACCGATGATATGCGTCCAAGGACAAGCCGCCAGCTCCGCGCCAACGTTGCAGTGGCCGCGCCCTGTGCTAGGAAGCCGCCACGATCAAGGAAATGGCACAGGAGTTGGACATGGCCACGCAGAACACGCAGAAAATCGGCTGGATCGGCATGGGCCGCATGGGCTTTGCGATGGCCGAGCGCCTCGTCAAAGCGGGCCACGACGTTTCGATCTGGAATCGCACGCGGGCGAAGGCCGAGCCGCTCGAAAAGATCGGCGGCAAGGTGGTCGATCATCTGTCCGATCTGAAGTCGGTCGACGTGTTGTTTTCAATCGTCTCGACCGGCAAGGACGTTCAGGAAGTCCTATACGGCAAGAACGGCGTGTCGAGCCAGGGCGGCAAGCTGCCGCCCGTCGTGGTCGATTGCTCGACCATCTCGGTCGAGGATTCGGCCGCGATCCGCGACAAGCTCACGCAACTCGGTTCGGCCTTCGTCGCGGCGCCCGTGAGCGGCAATGCCAAGGTGATCAAGGCCGGCAAGCTTTCTGCGGTGGTGTCGGGCCCCGAAGCGGCAAGCAAGATCGCCACGCCGCTGATCGAAGTCTTCGCGCCGCGCGGGGCCTCCTATGTCGGCGACGGCGAGCTCGCGCGGGTCTGTAAAATCGCGCACAATGTCATGCTCGGCGTGGTAATCGAGAACCTGATCGAGATCACGCTGCTCACCAATAAAATGGGCGTACCGCGGCATGCGTTCCTTGCGTTCCTCAACAATGGCGTGATGGGCTCGATGTTCACGGCCTATAAATCGCCGGCTTTGGTCAATCTCGACTGGGCGACGACGTTCACCCCGGAATTGCTGCGCAAGGACCTCGATCTCGGCCTCGAACTCGCACGCGAGATGGACGTGCCGATGCCGGTGACCGCGGCGACGCGCGAAGTCGTGCAAAGCCATTTCGGCGCTGCTACGTTGCAGAAGAATCCGGAAGAATATTTGGCGAAGGATTTTGCGGCGCTGGCCGAGACCATGGCGCTCGCCGCCGGCATGAAGCTCGAGAGCGAAAACAAGAACGTGCCGACCGGGCTGGAGAGCTAACAGCGAAGTGAAGCGCCCATCACAAGGCGCCACCGCGAACGCGAATGGGAGGAGACCGTGCGCCTGACGCAGCGCTGTTTCTATGCACTCGCGGTGGGATTTGCCGCCGCGCTGGCGATATTCCCCAGCGCGACCTCGGCGCCGGCCGAGCCGGCGTGGCCGACCCGGCCGGTGAGATTGATCCTGACCCTTGGCCCGGGAAGCGGCGCGGATATCGGCGCGCGGTTGTTTGCGGACCGGCTCGCCCAGCGCTGGAGCCAGCCGGTGGTCGTCGAAAACCGCCCCGGCGGCGACGGCCTTGTCGCCATCAATGCATTTGTCGGCGCGCACGACGATCATGTCCTTTTGTACACACCGACATCGTCGTTCACCGCGCATCCGTTTTTGCACGAGAACCTGCCGTACAAGCCGAGCGATCTTGTGCCGATCACGCGGGTATCGAACACCGTTGTCGTTATTTCCGTACCGGCCAGCTTGAACGTCACTTCGCTCGGCCAGCTTGTGGCGCTGGCGCGCGCCGAGCCGGGCCAGCTCAATTGGGCCGGCATGACCGGGGCGCTGGATTTCCTGCTCGCCGGCTGGCTGCAGCAGGAAGCCTTGAACATTCCCAAGGTGGCTTACAAAAATCCGGTGGATGCGGCCAATGATCTCGCCGAGGGACGCGTGCAGCTTTACGAATCGGCCTTCGCAATCGTCCGGCCGCAGGTCGATTCCGGCAAGATCAAGGTCCTTGCCGTCACCAACACCGTGCACAACCCGAGCGAACCGATTATTCCGACGGTTGGCGAAGCCGGCCAGCCGGCGCTGACCGTCGACGGCCTCGTCGGTCTGTTCGGGCCAACGGGAATGCCGCGCGAGCTTCGCGAACGGATCACTGCCGACATCCGCGCGGTTGGCGACGACACCATCAAGGACCGCTTGGCCGCTACGGGCCAGCTCCTCAATGTCGGCGGCCCCGAAGAGTTCGCCAAATCGATCGACGAGCAGCGTGCCCAAGTGGCGAAATTCGCCAAGCAACTCGGCCTTGAGCCATTGCCGCAAAACTGAATTAATTATGCTGCGGGGTTTTGACGTCCGTCTGCACGCTGATCGCCATTTGCCACTGGCCGTTGCGCTTCACCCAGACGCGCGCGATGCGCAGCAGCGGCTCAATATCGTCGGGCTCGCCCTGCTCCGACACCATCACCGCGCTATCTCCATAGACCCACAACCGCATCGAATGGATGGCAGTGAGGATCGTTGGGATATTTTGCGCCTTCTCATTCTCGAAATGGGCAATGCGTCCGGATTTCGGGACCGGCGGGTATCCCGATCGGTAATACATGTATTCGTCGGCAAGATGTTTTTGGTATTCCGCCGTGTCGTGAGCAACCGCGGTTTTCTCGATCGCCTGATATGTCGTGATGACGTCCTGCTCGGCCTGCGAACGGACGCGGTAGGGAATGGTCTCGCAGGGGTTCTTGCATTCGTAGAGTTTGGCCAACTCCTTGACCGCGTCCGGCAGCGGCGGGAGTTCCGCGGCGGCCTGCGAGGCGTCCGCGGCGGCGAGTGCAACATCTTGCATCATCAGAACGCGCCAAGTGCGCTTCTGCTTGGCCCAGATATGGAGGATGAAGGTGTCGCTGCCTTGAGCGGATTGGCGCACCCCGGTGACGATGGCGACGAGGCCGTAGACCGTCGCCTTGACGTCGGTTGCGGGAGCTGTTTCCGCGCTCTTGAGATCGGCGAGAAATTCCTTGCGCTGATGAATCTTGCCGTTCTCGTCGGTATAAGTGAATTGCAGCGAGAGCAACCTGCGCACGGCCGAATTGTCGCCGGCATGCATGGCATCGCCGAGCGCCGTATCTGCGGCGAGCACGAGCGCGGTTTCACCGGTCGCCTGCTGCGCCCTGAGTTCGGCGCGAACTGCGATCAGCGCGCTCGCGACCAGAGCCGCAAGCGAAATCAGCTGGAGAAGCGGTCGCTTAGCGCGTCGCCTGGCCCGTCGCTCGGCCGCCGGCATGCCTTCTCCTCGAATGTCGGCGTCTAGGCCGCGCTGAGACGATAAAGCCAAAACATGACATTTTTCACCATCGGAACTCAAGGCGACGGTCGCGAAACCCGCCGCGCAACATTGTCGGCTTCGGAGAAGTTTCGGGCCCGGCAACGATCAGTTGCAAAGATGGCTGAACGGATCGCATTGCACGCCGCGCGCTGCGCGATGACGGTGGTGCCGCGCCTCGCGTTCGACATGCTTGCGGCCGGCCTGCTTGGCACCAGCCTCGTTGGCGCCGGCCGCCTTCGCGCCGGCCGCCCGGCCGCTGCCTTTCATGACGATGCGGCAAGGCTCGCTAAGCTGGGCCAATTTTTCTTTCATGCAGGTCGTGACCTTCGCCACGTCGGGAATGAAATCGGAGCACAACCGCATCGCGTCGGGCGTGCAAGCTCGGCGGGCGGCGTCGCTGCCGGCGTCGCTGCCTTGGGCGCCGGCACTATCGAAACTGGAAACCAGCGCTCCGGCCAGTAACACCAGACAGCCGAAGAAACGAGCGATCCGCATATGCAATTTCCCCAATTTCGATAATTTGTGTCGGGCGCCGCGACGTCGGCCGCGGGCAAGGCGCCGATCTCTTTACGCAAAATCTGGTTTGCGAAGCAAATTTGCGCGTAGCTCCATTCCGGAGCTTCCACACCTGCTGGTCGAAAGGTGGCGAAAGTACGATCTAGAGCGCACCAGCCTGCAGGCGGGAATTTGCCGGGGGCATGGAGCGAGTCGGCCTTTCAGCCGCCCCAGGCAAAGCGCCTACGGGCGCGGACCATGTCCCTGGCGACACCATCCGGGCAGGGACCGATTTCGCCCTCGACCATTTCTGACGTCCCATTGTCGAACGACATGTGCCGACAGAGCTTCCCGTCAGGCATCGCATAAACGACGTCGCCGATGCCCTTGGCTTCGCGCGCGGCCACTGCCGAGCGTAACAGCGGCTCGATCGCGGCGTGGCCACCGACCAGCGTGGCGGTGGCGAAGAGCATGAGAAACGCCGATGAAATGATCACGGCGCGTAGCGACGTCTGGTCGTCGAGGTCCCGCCGCGCCCATGTATTCCGGCGCGGGCGCGAATTGACGCCGACATGATCCGACGAGTCGAACCATGAGGACGCCTCCAGCTCTGCCCCTTTGGCTGCGTGCATTGCACCATAAAACACAAAAGCCATTGCAGCGCCGATAAGAAATTACTTTTGATTTGAGCGAATTTGGCGACGAGGATGTATCCGATCGACCGCAAACGTCGGCGCAGCGGGCGTTGCTTTGCCCACTCCCGGTTTGCCGCAAGAGGTGAAATAATCGTCGCCGGTCTTAACAGGCCCGTCGGGGAGGACATTCGATCTGATGCGAACGCAAGTGGCCATCATCGGCGCCGGCCCGGCCGGCTTGCTGCTCGGCCAGCTGCTTCATAAGCAGGGCATCGACAACATCATCCTGGAACGGCAAACCGCCGACTATGTGCTTGGCCGGATCCGCGCCGGCGTCATCGAGCAGGTCACCATGGACTTGCTCGACCAGGCCGGCGTTGGCGCGCGCATGCACGCCGACGGGCTCATTCATGACGGCGTCCAGATTTGCGTCGACGGCACCCGCCATCGCCTGTCGTTAAAGGACCTGACCGGCAAAACGGTAATGGTCTACGGACAGACCGAAATCACCAAAGACCTCATGGACGGCCGCGCGACGGTCGGCGCACCGACGATCTATTCCGCCAATGACGTGAGCTTGCACGATATGTTCGGCGACCGGCCACGCGTGACGTATAGTTCAAAGGGAGAACCCCGGGAGATTGTCTGCGACTTCATCGCCGGTTGCGACGGTTTTCACGGCGTCAGCCGCCAGAGCGTTCCGACGGAGGCGATCACCGCCTATGAGCGCGTCTATCCGCTCGGCTGGCTCGGCATCCTGTCCGACACGCCGCCGGTCTCGGACGAGTTGATGTATGTGCGCCACCCGCGTGGCTTCGCGCTGTGCTCGATGCGCTCGCCGACCCGCAGCCGCTATTACATTCAATGCAGCCTCGCCGACGACGTCGCGGCGTGGCCGGATCAGCGATTCTGGGACGCGTTGAAACCCCGGCTCGACGAGCAAGCTCAAGCCGCGCTCGTCACCGGGCCGTCGATCGAAAAAAGCATCGCGCCGCTGCGCAGCTTCGTTGCCGAGCCGATGCGCTTCGGCCGGCTTTTCCTTGCCGGCGACGCCGCCCATATCGTGCCGCCGACCGGCGCCAAAGGGCTCAATCTGGCGGCCAGCGACGTGCAATATCTGTCTCACGCGCTGGTCGAGCACTACGTGGAGAAGTCGGACGCCGGTCTTGACCGCTATTCCGAGCGCGCACTCAAGCGTATCTGGAAAGCCGAGCGTTTCTCGTGGTGGATGACCATGACGCTGCATCGGATCTCCGACAATGCGTTTGATCATCAGCTCCAACTCGCCGAACTCGATTATTTGTTCCGATCGAAATCCGCTGCCGCCGCGTTCGCGGAGAATTATGTGGGGTTGCCATATTAGAGGTGAGCCATGCTTGAACTACGCCCCAGTTGCGAATGCTGCGACAAGGACCTGCCGCCGGCGGCCGCCGATGCCATGATTTGCACCTTCGAGTGCACGTTCTGCCGCGACTGCGTGGAAAACAGACTCGGCGGTATCTGCCCGAACTGCGGCGGCAATTTTGCGCTACGCCCGGTGCGACCGGCCGGCAAGCTCGTGAACAATCCGCCATCGCGGCAGCGCGTTTTCAATCCGCAAGGCTGCGGCCGGACATGACGCTTTTTCCGCTATTGTGGCGTCGGATAAGAACGGGACAAGCAGTAACGCAGGTCAGCGGCGGAGTTCAGGTCGGCTGCTCCATCTTGCATCCGGTGTCGGCAACCGAACCGGCGGCCTGTTCGCCAGGCACCAGGGCTCCGACCGTGACCAGGTCGTCGGCACTCGCCTTCGCCGGGTGCACTTCCCCGATGAAAATGTTGGGCATCAATTGGTGATCGCCCTTGCGATAAATCACCTTGCCGGGCTGCAGCGCCACATCCGGCGGCAGCTCGAAATCCTCCAGCGCCATCGCCAGTTTCGGGCCTTCGAGCGACTTCGCTTTTTCCGCGGCAAGCCGCACGGTGTGCATCGACACGTAACCGAACCAATCGCGGGCCGAGGGCGTCTTTTTGGTCGTCGCGCGGTAGTCGCCGACGAACTTCACCACTTCGGGCACGTTGGGTTGATTCCACCACCACTCATAGGTCCACCAGCCGGTTTGCGCATCCGGCGGACATCCTTTGATGCTTTCCAATTCGAACAGCGCGCCCCCGAGCGACATCTCTTTCTGCATGCCGAACCGGGTGAATTGCTTCATGCAGTCGATCTGAGAAAGTCCACCCATGTTGTTCAGCAGCACGTTCGGTTTGTAGGCCTTGGCCTTGATCAGCGTGGCGGAAAAATCGGCATTGTTGATCGGCAGCATGTCGCCCTCATAGCTGCCGCCGGCCTTGGTGAGGGCCTTGACGAAGGCACCCTGCAGCGTGTGGCCGTAGGCATAGTCCGGCGTGATGAAGAACCATTTATTGCCGAACCGCTTCACCAATTCCGGCGTGACCGCCTCGGCGTCCATCGTCGTCGCGTTGCAAACGCGGAACACGTTCCATTTGCAATTGGTGCCGGTGATCGGATCGGTGTGGCCACCGGGCACGATATGGAGCACTTTCTTCTCGTTGGTCACCTGCGACATCGCGTAAGCGACGCCAGAATTGACGTCGCCGAAGATCACGTCGACCTGATTGCGGTCGATCAGTTTGCGCGTCTTCTGAACCCCGGTGCCGACGTCGTTCGCCGAATCCTCGACCAGAAGCTGAACCTGGCGACCGAGAATGCCGCCCGTCTTGTTGATTTCCGCCTCGGCATATCTCGCGCCGTCGACCTCGCTTTGCGCCAGCGCCGACAGCACGCCGGTCAACGGATCGACCATGCCGATCTTCACCGGCTCCTCGCCGCGCGCCGCGATGAGGAACGGCGAGCCGATGACTTGACTGGCGCCGAGCGCGAAACCCGCCTTGAGGAACGTGCGACGGCGCACCGACGTCTTAACGTGCGACATGCTCGATCCTCACCCCCAATTTTTACGCGGTCAACTACAGACTTGTCGCCCCGCCCGCCGCCGGGCGGCCATGCCGGTTACGTCAAATTCTTTTTCCGCGCCTTCGCCTGTTCGGCGAGGAAACGCGACAGCCTTGTGCGCACCGCATCGGCCTGCTCCGGCGTCCAGCGGCGCAAGCCTTCGCCGGTTTTCATGCCGAGCTTGCCCGCCGCGACCTTGTCGCGCAGCAATGGATGCGGGCCCGGCGTGCAGTCGAGGTGCTGATAAAGCACCGCGGCGATATCGAAAGTCAGATCCACGCCGACCAGATCGGTCTGCTCCATCGGTCCAAGCACGGCGGTGCGCGCGCCAAATCCTGCTTTGACGACTGTGTCGATCGTTTCCGCGTCGCAGACGCCTGCGGCTACGAGCGCGATCGCTTCGCGCTTCATGGCGTGCTGCAGCCGGTTGCCGACAAAACCCGGCACATCGCGGCGGACGTGAACCGGCGTTTTTCCGGCATCGCGCAGCAGCGCCATGGTACGCCGCACCACCTGCTCGCTGGTCATTTCGTTCTGGATCACTTCTACCAGCGGAACAAGATGCGGCGGATTCCAGAAATGCGTGCCGATGACGCGCTCACGATGCGCGAGATGTCGGCCGATCACGGTCGAGGGAATAGCCGAGCTGTTGCTGGCGAGGATGGTATCCGGCGCGACGAGCGACTCCAGCTCGGCGAAGATTTGTTGCTTCAGCGGCAGCTTCTCCGGCGCCGCCTCAAAGACGAAAGCCGCGCCCCGCATCGCCGGGGCAATCGTATCATACGCCGCGATGTTGTTCAGGAGAGCCGGATCGTCGTCGAGCAGATCGGCGATTGCGCGCAGACGTTTACTCAGCGTTGCGAGCAGTTCCGTTGCCGGTTCGAAAACGGCGACTTGGTGGCCCGCGGCGGCGAACAGATAAGCGATGCCATGGCCCATCAAACCGCCGCCGACGATGGCTATTTTTTGGCCGGGGTTTTGCTCGTTCTGATCACGCATGTTTGTCTCGACAAAAATGTTGCGGGGAACCGTGGCGAAGCTGGAACGTTATTGCTTCGAAGTTTAGCGTGACCGCTCCGCATGGCAGTGACGGTCGCTGGATTCATACTCAGGAGTCACGGTCATGCCTATTCTGCTGTGGGTTGCTTTCTGGTCCTTGGTGATGGGGACAGCGACGTGCTGGGGCGAGGCCTCCCGACCGATTCGCGTCAAGGCGCCCAAACCTCGGAATCGCGATTAAACCGCCCAATAACCAGTTACGGCCGCTCGCCCCGTCGTCGTATCGCCTGCCATAACGCGCGAAGTCTCTCATTTCGCCGAACCCAGCGCGCCAAGACACCGGCGCGCCAAGACACACATCGCGCGACGACAATCGGCGGGGCTCCGGCAGGATCATGTTGCAGCGGGCCTACCTCGCCGGTATTGATACGCGCCCCCAATCCGCAAGAGCGTCAATACCGTCATGGCCCGTCTCGTCATGAAATTCGGCGGAACGTCCGTCGCTGATATCGACCGCATCCGCAATGTCGCGCGACACGTCAAGCGCGAGATCGATGCCGGCCATGAAGTGGCCGTCGTGGTTTCCGCGATGTCGGGCACGACCAACCAGCTGGTCGCCTGGTGCGAAGCGGCCTTGCGCGAGCGGCGTATTTTCGATGCCCGCGAATACGATGCCGTCGTCGCCACCGGCGAGCAGGTCACGGCGGGACTGCTCGCCATCGCGCTGCAGGACCTCGATATCAATGCGCGCTCATGGCAGGGCTGGCAGCTGCCGGTAGTGACCTCGGATGCGCACGGCTCAGCGCGCATCCTCGACGTCAACGGCGACGAGCTGATCCGACGTTTCAAGGAGCGCAAGGAGGTCGCCGTCATCGCCGGCTTCCAGGGTCTGCACAAGGAAACCGGCCGCATCACGACGCTCGGCCGCGGCGGCTCGGATACTTCGGCGGTGGCGATCGCGGCCGCGATCCACGCCGACCGCTGCGACATCTACACCGACGTCGACGGCGTCTACACCACCGATCCGCGCGTGGTGCCGCGCGCGCGCCGGCTCGACAAGGTCGCTTTCGAGGAAATGCTGGAGCTTGCGTCGCTCGGCGCCAAGGTATTGCAGGTTCGTTCGGTCGAGCTCGGCATGCTGCATAATGTGCGCATTTTCGTGCGGTCGAGCTTCGACCCGCCAGAACGAATCGACCCGTATGGCACACCGCCGGGAACGCTGATCTGCGACGAGGGAGAGATCATGGAGCAACAAACCGTCACCGGCATCGCCTTCTCCAGGGATGAGGCGCAAATCTCGATCCGCCAGGTTCAGGACAAGCCGGGCGTGGCGGCGGCCATTTTCGGACCGCTCGCTGAGGCCAATGTCAATGTCGACATGATCGTGCAAAACGTCTCGGCCGACGGCAAGACCACCGACTTGACCTTCACCGTGCCGGCCACGGACTACCGGCGCGCGCTCGACGTCATCGCTAAGGCGAAAGCGGCCATCGGCTATTCGCGGCTGGACGGCGCCACCGACGTCGCCAAGATCTCCGTCATCGGCATCGGCATGCGCAGCCATGCCGGGGTCGCGGCGCAGGCTTTCAATGCGCTCGCCGAGCGCTCCATCAATATTCGCGCCATTACCACGTCGGAGATCAAGTTTTCCCTCTTGATCGACGCCGCCTTCACCGAACTTGCGGTGCGCACGTTGCATTCGCTCTACGGCCTCGATAAAGCGGCTTAACGCCAAGCGATCGCGCTGCAACGCACAAAAGGCGGCGCCGTCATATCCTTGTCTCTGGCTTGCGGTTTGCATATCGCATTCGATATAGCCTGGAGGACATTCGCCGCGGGCCGGGACCCGGGCGAATTCCTCTTTGATCAAGGCCGGTAGGCGGCGGGCTCCGCTCCGGTCAAAGCCAAGCCCGAGGGACCTCTCGCCATGCGGGGCGCGCTCGGCGGTCCGCGCGTGCTGTTGCGCCGACTTCGCGAAGTGATGGCGGAGCCGGTCAGCGCGCAGGAACGCCTTGACAAGATCGTGGTGCTGATCGCCGCCAACATGGTTGCGGAGGTCTGCTCCGTCTATGTGCTGCGCGTCGACGCCACGCTTGAACTCTACGCCACCGAAGGCCTCAACCGCGACGCCGTGCATCGCACCGTGATGGGCTCGGACGAGGGCCTGGTCGGCCTAGTCGCCAGCCAAGCGAATCCAATCAATCTGTCGAACGCGCAAGCGCATCCGGCGTTCTCCTACCGGCCGGAAACCGGCGAAGAAATCTACCATTCCTTCCTCGGCGTGCCGATCTTGCGCGCCGGCAATACGCTCGGCGTGCTGGTGGTGCAGAACCGCGCGCGGCGCACTTATTCGGAAGAGGAAGTCGAAGCGCTGCAGACCACCGCCATGGTGCTCGCCGAAATGATCGCGTCCGGCGAGCTCTCCGCGCTGGCGCCGCCCGGCGCCGAGCCGGCGGCGCGGCGCTCGGTGCATTTCAAAGGCACAGCTTTGAGCGACGGCATCGCGCTCGGTCACGTCGTGCTGCATGAGCCCCGGGTCGTCGTCACCAATTTCATCGCCGACGACGTGCCAAAGGAATTGGAGCATCTACGCGGCGCGGTCGAGACGCTCCGTTCAAGCCTCGACGAATTGCTCGAACACGGCGACGTGGTCGAAGGCGGCGAGCATCGCGACGTGCTCGAGGCCTATCGCATGTTCGCCTATGACCGCGGCTGGGTGCACAAGCTGGAAGAAGCCGTCATGACCGGCCTGACCGCGGAAGCAGCCGTCGAGCGCGTGCAGTCCGACACCCGCGCGCGCATGTTGCGGCAGACCGACCCGTTCCTGCGCGAGCGCTTGCACGACCTCGACGACCTCGCCAATCGGCTGATGCGCCAGCTCACCGGGCGCGATCACGCTCCGTCGCGCGAGAACCTGCCGGAGAACGCGATCCTGGTCGCCCGCTCGATGGGTCCCGCGGCGCTGCTCGACTACGACCGCAAGCGGCTGCGTGGCCTGGTGCTGGAAGAGGGCGGCCCACATTCGCATGTCACGATCGTGGCGCGCGCGCTCGGTATTCCCGCGGTCGGCGGCATCGAGAATGCCGCCGGCATCGCCGATCCGGGCGACGCCGTCATCGTCGACGGCTCAACCGGGGATTTGCACATCCGGCCGTTGCCCGACATGGAGGCGGCCTATGCCGAGCGCGTCAAGCTGCGGGCGCGGCGCCAGCAACAATACTCGGCGCTGCGCGACAAGCCTTGCGTCACCAAGGACGGCGAAGAAGTGACGCTCATGATCAATGCCGGCTTGAGCGTCGACCTGCCGCATATCGCCGACACCGGCGCCGCCGGTATCGGCCTGTTCCGCACCGAGCTGCAATTCATGGTCGCGCCGAATTTTCCGCGCACCAGCGAGCAATACGCGCTGTACCGCGCCGTGCTCGATGCCGCCGGCGACAAGCCGGTGACCTTCCGCACGCTCGACATCGGCGGCGACAAGCTGCTGCCCTATATGCGCAACGTCGAGGAGGAGAACCCGGCACTGGGCTGGCGCGCGATCCGGCTCGGCCTCGATCGGCCGGGATTGCTGCGAACCCAGTTGCGGGCATTGCTGCGGGCGGCCGGCAGCCGCGCACTGAAGATCATGTTCCCGATGATCTCGACCGTGCAGGAGTTCGATCAGGCCAAGGATCTGGTCGAGCGCGAACTGACGCATTTACGCCGCCACGGCCACAAACTGCCTGCCGCCGTCGAGATCGGCAGCATGGTGGAGGTTCCTGCGCTGCTCTATCAGCTCGACGAATTGCTCGAACGCGTCGATTTTCTCTCAGTCGGCTCGAACGACCTGGTGCAATTCCTCTATGCGGTCGATCGCGGCAATCCGCGGGTGTCCAACAGATTCGATTCGCTGTCGGCGCCGGTGCTGCGCGCGCTCAAGGATATCGCCGACAAGGCGCACGCCCATCACAAGCCGGCGACGGTATGCGGCGAGCTGGCATCGCAGCCGATCGGAGCGCTCGCTTTGGTCGCCATCGGCTACCGGTCGCTGTCGCTGACCCCGTCGGCGATCGGGCCGGTCAAGGCGATGTTGCTTGACCTCGATTGCCGCAAGATCGCCGCGTTCCTCTGCCCCCTGATCGAGCAAACCAAGCGCGGCGTGGCGATCCGCGAGCAGTTGGAAAAATTTGCCGCCGACAACGGGTTGCAGCTTTAGGACGGTGAGCGGCCGGCACGGCGGGCTTGTTCCGGGCGGCCACGTCTTTTACTTAACGCGAAAGAATGACGTGTTCTGCTTGACGCGAAAGAAAGTCTTGGATGCCCGGCATAACGCCGAGCAAGACGATATTGAACCATGCTGCCCGATCAGAAACTCAATGCCGTCGTCGCCCGTCATGCGGGGCTGGAACACGATCTCACAGCGGCGCTGCCGGCCGAGACTTATGTCAAGCTGTCGCGCGAACTCGCCGAGCTTGCGCCGGTGGTTGAGGCGGTAAAATCCTATCGCGCCGCCAAGAACGAGCTCGACGGGCTCACAGGCCTGATCGCGGACCCCGCAATCGACCTGGACATGCGCGCGATCGCCGAGGCGGAAAAGCCCGAGCTTGAGGCGCGCTGCGCCAGGCTGGAACAAGAATTGCGGCTTGCGCTCCTGCCCAAGGACGCGATGGACGAACGCAACGTCATTTTGGAAATTCGCGCCGGCACCGGCGGCGACGAAGCCGCTTTATTCGCCGGCGACCTGTTTCGCATGTACGAGCGCTACGCCGCCAATCAGGGCTGGAAGGTTGAAATGGTCACCGCAAGCGAGGGCTCGATGGGCGGCTATAAGGAAATTATCGCCGAAATCCGCGGCCGCGGTGCCTTCGCCAAGCTGAAATACGAATCCGGCGTGCATCGCGTCCAGCGCGTGCCCGATACCGAAGCGTCCGGTCGCATCCACACCTCGACCGCGACCGTCGCCGTGCTGCCCGAGGCGCAGGACGTTGATGTCGCCATCAACGAGACCGATCTCAAGATCGACACCCTGCGCTCGAGCGGCGCCGGCGGCCAGCACGTCAACAAGACCGAATCGGCGGTCCGGGTGACGCATCTGCCCTCCGGCATAGTCGTGATGATGCAGGAAGACCGCTCGCAGCATCGCAACAAAGCCAAGGCGATGGCCGTATTGCGGACGCGGCTCTACGATTTCGAGCGGCACAAACTGGACGCCGCGCGCGCCGCCGAACGCCGCGGCCAGGTCGGCACCGGCGACCGCTCGGAACGTATCCGCACCTATAATTACCCGCAGGGACGCGTCTCGGACCACCGCATCAATCTGACGCTGTACAAGCTGCCGCAAATCCTGGAGGGCGAGGCGCTGGGCGAAATTATCGATGCGCTGGTCGCCGAGAACCAGGCAGCCCTGCTCGCCGCCGAGGAGGTGAATTGATGCCACCGGCCGCCATGGCGCCGGCTCTGTCGGGCGATGCGGCAAGTCACACCGTTGCAAAGGCACGGCGTGCCTGGACCGCACGGTTCCGCGCTGCCGGCATCGATTCGCCCGAACTCGACGCCCGGCTCCTGGTCGGCCACGCGCTCGGCCTCGACCATGCCGCGCTTGCAGCTTCGGCCACACGCATTCTGGTCGCTTCGGAGGAAAGCGCGATCGCGGCTCTCGGCAACCGCCGGCTTGCCCACGAGCCGGTCGCGCGCATCGTCGGCACCAAGGAGTTCTGGAGTCTGAACCTTCGCATCGATGCCGCGACCCTGGTGCCGCGGCCGGAGACTGAAACAGTCGTCGAGGCCGCGCTCGCGGCAATCGATACCTGTCGGGGACGGGCGCGGGCGCTGCGCATTGCCGACCTCGGCACCGGCTCCGGCGCCATCCTGCTCGCGCTCTTGAGCGAACTGCACAACGCCTTCGGGGTCGGCACCGACTTAAGCCCGCAGGCGCTTGCCGTGGCACACGACAATACCCGGCGTCTGGGATTGACCCGCGCCGCCTATGTCGCCTGCGACATGGCGGCCGCATTGCACGGACCGTTCGACGTTATCGTCTCGAATCCGCCCTACATTGGCTCAGACAACATCGCAGCCCTGCCGCCCGAGGTGCGGCTGTTCGACCCACGGCTAGCGCTCGACGGCGGCGCCGACGGACTTAACAGCTATCGTGCCATCGCCGCGATCGCGCCAGGGCTGCTCGCCGCCAACGGCGTTATCGTCGTTGAAATCGGTGCCGGCCACGCCGAAGCCGTCGCCGCATTATTAGCCGGTGCAGGGCTTGCGCCGTCGCCGCCCCGACCCGATCTTAACAATATGCCGCGCGCCCTGGTTGCCAAGAAGGGGTCATGAGGCTTAAGCAAGGCTTGAGCATCGGACCCGGCAAAAAAGCGCATTGGGTCCCGGCAGAAAACACTTGGAATGTTAACTGGAACCGACTAGCTTGCGGCCACGGAATCGCCCCGAGATGAGGGTGCGGCGCTGCCCTGAACACCCGGAGTAGAGCTCCACAAGGCCGGCTCCAATGTTAAGCCGCCTTCAAAGGTTGGCTGCAAAGGGTTGGCTTCTAGAGGTTGGCAGCGCAGGCCACGCAGAAAAAGCGAAAGCTGGATAGAAGCGAAAGCTGGATAACGAAAGCCGGATTGGACGGCATACGGGATCACCAGATTCAGAGCGCCAAGGTTCAGATTGCGACGATTCATTCGCTTCGGCGCGCCTCGCGAAGGGGCGAGCGAACGGATGACGAAGGGTTTGCGATGCCGCGGGCGAAACGCGGTTGGGGGCTAATTGGCTGAAGGTTTGTGACGTTCACACGGGAGCGATTTCGGGCGGCTTACAGCGGGCGGGGCGGAGTTAGAGCCGCTTTCGGCGATATGACATCCGAAAACAAATCCGGCGAAAACGACATCTGGCGAAAACGACATCTGGCGAAAACGACATCTGGTGAAGTGACGACTGGTGAAGAGAAGCGGCGCCTCTGCGGCGCCGCAAATAACGGGGTTGGCGGAACAGCGAATCATGAGAAACGGTCAGAACAACAAGCGTATGCGCGGTCGTAACCGTAAGGGTGGTGGCCATCATCAAAATCCGTTGTCGCGCGTTTACGAATCCAATGGGCAGGACGTAAAAATTCGTGGCACGGCTTCCCATATCGCCGAAAAATATCTTCAGCTCGCCCGCGACGCGCAGAGCTCCGGAGATACCATCGCCACCGAGAATTATTATCAGCACGCCGAACATTATTTTCGCCTGATTGCCGCCGCGCAGGAGCAGCTGCGTCAGAATCAGCCCTATTTCCAACAGCAACCGGGCGACATGCGCGGCAATCAGCAGGATGACGGCTACGACGACGGCGACAACGAGCAGCCGCATATCGGCGGCGAGCCATTCGCGCCACGCGAGCCGCAGTCGTTTTATCCGCGCGAACCGCAGCAGCATCAGCCGCAGCAATACCAGCCGCAGCAGCAGCAACCCCAACATCAGCCACAACCGCAGCCCCAGCACTTTCAGCCGCGCCAGCAGCACACGCCGCCGGAGAGCGAGGCGGACGTTGAACGGTTGCCGTCATTCATCACCGGCGGCCAGCCGCAGCCTCCACAACACGGCCAGGGGCCTTCGAATGGCCCCAACGGGCCGAACGGCTATGACGGTTCGGCGGACCGCTTTCCGCTGCATCGCCGGCGCCGGCGCCATCGCGGCGGCCCGCGCGATCACGCCATCGACCATGCCGCATCCGGCGACGGCGAGGGTCCGGCGGCCGCGGTGCCACAGCCGAGCGACGACTGAGCCTGCCTTTTGGCGGGATGCGTCGCGGGCCATGCGGCCTTTGCCTCGATGACACGGAGGCCGTGCAAGGGGGATTTTGCCGGTGGGCCGGTCGAACGCTGGTGGCCTGCTACAGCCCGCGCGGCGCCTTGGCCAGCCGGACCAGAAGCCAGATCGGGACGACGATCACGGCGCCGAGCAGAAAATACCGCCACAGCCAGCGTACGGTGTCGAAGCCCATGTTCCAGATATGCTCAATGAGCCGTTGCACCAACTCGATGATATTCCACGGATCGAGCCCGATAGCGGCGAGAATGACGCCCACCAGGATCGACAGCAGGATGAGCCGACCGACGACCGCCAGCGGCGGGCCGCCGAAGAAGCGTTGGACGTAGTTCTGGGATCTCTGAGAGTCTAGGGATTCCTGGGCCATCGAAATCTCCGCGTTTGCGTCAGTTAAGAACTTGTGACGCCCCGCGCAAGCGGCATAGCTGCCCAACGGTATCTGCCCAACGAAATCGCGCCGCCGGCCGCATGTTTATCGCAGGCGGTGTCGGGATGACGTTGCCTCCGCTTCATATCTGGCGCTAAGTTGCGCCTCCCCAAACCACTTCTGACCTGGGGCATTCCGAGGATATTTCATGGCTAACGTCGAGGACCGTGCGCTCGCACCGAATGCGAGCCTCAACGATGATATCGGCGAGGAAACACGGCTGCGCTTATTTCGCATCCAAGTCGAACTTCGCGAGGCCGAGCAGCGCGCATTCGATCTTTTCCTGCAGAACCTGGTCAAAGGCACGAGCCATCTGTCGCTCGGCCAGGAAGCCATCGCCGCCGGCTGCGCCGCCGCCATGAAGCCCGGCGATCTTTCGTTTTGCACCTATCGCGGCCATGCGCATACGCTCGCCCGCGGCGTGCCGTTCGAACAGGTTCTCGGCGAGCTGATGCAGCGCGACAACGGCTTGATGCGTGGCAAAGGCGGCTCGATGCATCTGACCTCGGTCGATCATGGCGTCATGGGCTCCTACGCTATTATCGGTGCGCATTTGCCGATCGCCTGTGGCGCGGCCTGGCGCGCGCAGTACAAGGGTCAAAAAGACGTTTCGGTCTGTTTCTTCGGCGACGGCACCACCAATATCGGCGCGTTCCACGAGGCGCTCAACTTCGCCGTGGTTTGGAAGCTGCCGGTGATCTTCGTCTGCGAGAATAATCTTTACATGGAATATACGCCGATCGGCGACGTCACCGCCGTGCCGCATCCCGCAGCCGACCGCGCCTCGGCCTATGGACTGCCGCGTATCATTATCGATGGCAACGACGCCGATGAAGTCTACCGCACCGCCGGCGCCGCCTACGAGAAAGCGCGCGCCGGAGGCGGACCGTCTTTGATCGAGTGCCTGACCTACCGGCATAGCGGGCATTCGCGCGCCGATCCGGCCAAGTATCGGCCGGAGGGTGAACTGGAGAAGTGGAAAGAGCGCGATCCAATCAAAATCTATCGCGAGCGGCTCAAGCAATTCGGCGTCGGCGAAGACATCATTGTCGGCATTGAGACCGACGTGAAACGGGGCGTCGACGAAGCCACCGAGAAATGCAAAGCGGCGCCGCCGCCCTCGCTCGATATTCTCACCGCCGACGTTTACGCCGACGGAGGCTTCGCATGGCGGAATTGACCTATCGCGACGCCGTGGCGCGCGGCATCGCCCAGGAAATGACGCGCGATCCCGACGTGGTGTTCCTCGGTGAGGACATCGGCAAGGCCGGCGGCGTGTTCAAGGCAACGGTCGGACTCTACGAGCAGTTCGGCCCGCTGCGCGTCCGTGACACGCCGATTTCCGAGCAGGCGATCCTCGGCGCCGCCATGGGCGCGGCTATGACCGGCCTAAAGCCGATCGCGGAGATCATGTTCTCGGATTTTATCGCGGTCTGTTTCGACTACATCGCCAATGAGTTCTCCAAGAGCCATTACATGTCGAACGGCCAGGTCAAATGTCCGCTGGTCGTGCGCACCGGCAATGGCGCCGGTTCCCGCTTCGGCGCGCAGCATTCGCAGAGCGTCGAGAACTGGTGCATGATGATCCCGGGGCTAAAGGTCGTGGCGCCGTCGACACCGCGCGACGTGATCGGGCTGATGGCCGCGGCGGTGCGCGATCCCAATCCGGTGATCTTCTTCGAGCACAAGTCGCTATACGCGGCCAAAGGCGAAGTGCCGGACGGCGAGATCGTCGACACGCTCGGCACCGCCAAGATCGTGCGGCCGGGCAAGGACGCCACGATCCTGGCGCTGGCGCTGATGGTGCCGCGGGCGCTGGCTGCCGCGGAGAAGCTCAAATCCGAACACGGCATCGATTGCGAAGTCGTCGACGTGCGCTCGCTGGTGCCGCTCGATACCCAGACCATTCTCGGTTCGGTCGCGCACACCCATCGTCTGTTCACCGTCGAGGAAAATCCACGGCTGTGCGGCTGGGGCGCGGAGATCGTCTCGATCGTCGCCGACGAGGCGTTCTACGATCTCGACGGACCGCCGGTGCGGATCACGACGCCGCACATCCCGCTGCCAGCCGCCGATATTCTTGAGGACCTCGCACTGCCCTCGGCCGACCGGATTGCCGAACGGGTGCGACGGTCGCTGGAGGATTGATTCAAAACCGTCATCACCGGGCTTGTCCCGGTGATCCCGATTGCCGTGGCAGCGTCTTGCCATTGGATCGAGAGGGCCGGCAGAGACCCGGCCATGACGCAAAACAGGCAAAGGTGCCAGCATGAGTGCGATGTACGATAATCTGCTCGCCAACGTCCCGACCGATTTATGGATCGGTGGAAAGTGGCGCAAATCATCAGACGGCGGCCGTTTCGACGTAATCGATCCAGCAACCGAGAACAAAGTCGCCTCGGTCGCGAGCGCCACCGTCGATGACGCCAAGTCAGCGCTCGACGCCGCACAGGCCGCCTTCCCCGGCTGGGCCGCCAAGAAACCGCGCGAACGCGGGGAAATCCTGCGCAAGTCGTTCGAGCTGATCATGCGCGACGCCGAGCGGCTGGCCAAGCTCATCACCATCGAAAACGGCAAGGCGCTGTCCGATTCCCGCGGCGAGGTCGCCTATGCGGCGGAGTTCTTCCGCTGGTACGCCGAGGAAGCGGTGCGCAATATCGGCCAGAATTCGATCGCGCCCTCCACCGGCGCGCGCATTCTGGTGCATCACCGGCCGGCCGGCATCGCGGTCCTGGTGACGCCGTGGAATTTTCCGGCCGCGATGGCGACGCGCAAGATCGGCCCGGCGCTCGCCGCCGGCTGTCCTGTCGTGCTCAAGCCGGCGTCCGATACGCCGCTCACCATGCTGGCGCTGATGCCGATCCTCGAAGAGGCCGGCGTGCCTGCAGGCGTCGTCAACGTCATTCCCTCGCGCTCCTCCGGTAAGGTCGTCGGCGCCATGCTGCATGACCCGCGCGTTCGCGTGGTGTCGTTCACCGGCTCTACCGAAGTCGGCAGAAAGCTTTTGCACGAAGCCGCCGACTCGATTGTCAAGCCGGCCATGGAGCTCGGCGGCAATGCGCCCTTCATCGTGTTGGACGATGCCGATGTCGACGCCGCAATAGACGGCGCCATGATCGCCAAGATGAGGAATATGGGCGAGGCCTGTACCGCCGCTAACCGTTTCTATGTGCACGAAAAGGTGCATGACGAGTTTGCCAAGAAGCTCACCGCCAAGATGGCCGGCCTGAAAATGGGTAACGGTCTCGACGACGGCGTAGCCCTCGGTCCGCTGGTGAACAAAGAAGGCCTCGACAAGGTCATCGAGCTGGTCGACGACGCGGTGAAAAAAGGCGCCAAAGTGCTCACCGGCGGCAAGGCGCCCGGCGGCCCCGGCTTCTTTTATCCGGCGACCGTGCTGGCCAACGTGTCCAACGACGCCAAAATGCTCAACGACGAGATTTTCGGGCCGGTCGCCTCGCTGCAGAGCTTCAAGTCCGAGGACGAGGTGATCACGCGCGCCAACGACACCGAATACGGTCTCGTCGCCTATCTCTACACCAAGGACTTGAGCCGCGGCCTGCGGATCTCGGAGAAGCTCGACTTCGGCATGATCGGGCTTAACCGTGGCGTCGTTTCCGATCCGGCGGCCCCGTTCGGCGGCGTCAAGCAATCCGGCCTCGGCCGGGAAGGCGCGCATGAAGGGCTGATGGAATTTACGGAGACGCAATACATCTCGGTAACATGGTGAGTCTCATTCCATGGACGTTTTAATGCCGCAGCTCGGCGAGACCGTCGCCGAGGGTAAAATCACCAAATGGTTCAAGTCGGCTGGCGAGACCGTGAAGCCGGGCGACAACCTGTTCGAGATCGAGACCGATAAGGTCTCGATGGAAGTGCCGTCGACCACGACCGGCACATTGAGCGAAATCCGCGTATCGGCAGGCGACATCGCTCCAGTCGGTGCCGTGGTCGCGGTGATCGCCGACGGCACCGGCGCGTCGACCAACGCCCCGGCTAAGCCGGCGGCATCGGCTGCATCCGCTGTTCAAGCGCCGGCTGCTCAAATATCGCGCGTACCGCAGCCCAGTATGGAACTGCTGCAAAACGCACGCTCGGTCACAATCGATGAATTGCCGGTCAAACTCGATCCATTCTTCGAGGTGCGCACGCCGCCGCACAATTTCGGGCCAGCACGGCTGGCTGGCGGCGTCACGGTCACGCCGCTGGCGCGGCGGCTGGCGGCCGAGAACGGTATCGACCTTGGCAAGTTGCGCGGTTCGGGCCCGCACGGCCGCATCGTCGCGCGCGACATCGCAGAGGCGCCGCGGCCGGCGACCGCACCGGCCGGCGCACCCGCGGGGCCGAGCGCCGGCGAGATCAAGGCACTCTACGCGCCGGACAGCTACGACGAAGTGCCGCTCGACGGCATGCGCCGGACCATCGCGGCGCGGCTGACGCAAGCCGCGGCCGTTCCGACCTTCTATCTCATGGCCGACGTCGCCATCGACCGGCTCATTGCGCTGCGCGAAGAAGCCAACGCCGCCGCGCCCAAAGACCGCGACGGCAATCCGGCATTCAAGCTTTCGGTGAACGATTTCGTCATCCGCGCGCTGGCGCTCGCTTTGCAGCGCGTGCCGGCGGCGAATGCGGTGTGGGCCGGCGACCGCATCTTAAGGTTCAAGCATTCCGATATCGGCATCGCGGTCGCGCTCGACGGCGGGCTGATCACGCCGGTGTTGCGCGAGGCCGAGACCAAATCGCTGTCGGCGATCTCGGCCGAGATGAAGAACCTCGCGGCGCGCGCCCGCGACAAAAAGCTGAAGCCCGCAGACTATCAGGGTGGCGCGTCGGCGATCTCCAACCTCGGCATGCATGGCGTGCGCGAATTCACCGCCATCATCAATCCGCCGCACGCCACCATTCTTGCGGTCGGCGCCGCGCGTCGGCAAGCGGTCGAGCAGGACGGCGGTGGCGTTGCTTTCGTCAGCACGATGAGCGTAACGCTGTCCTGCGACCATCGCGTGCTCGACGGCGCGCTCGGTGCCGAGCTTTTGGCCGCCATCAAGACTCTTATCGAATTGCCGGTGAGCATGCTGGTATGAGGAACGACTATGGCTACCGACAAACGTGAGGTGGTGCTCTTCGGTCCGACCAAGCCGACCATCGTGAAGGGCATCGAGGCGGCCTGTACCCTCTATAAGGCCGCGGACGCCGGCGACCGCGACGCCTTTATCGCCCAACACGGCAATGTGCGGGCGATTGCCTGCGCGCAGGGGCAGATGTCGGCAAGTCTGCTGGAGCGCTTTCCGAAACTTGAGATCGTTTCGAGCTTCGGCGTCGGCTACGACAATGTCGACGTCAAATATGCGGTTGCGCATAACATCATCGTCACCAACACACCCGAGGTGCTGACCGAGGAAGTTGCCGACACCGCGATCGGACTCTTGCTCTGCACAGTGCGGGAGTTGTCCCAGGCCGAACGCTACGTGCGCGCCGGCAAATGGCTCGAAAAGGGCTATCCGCTGAGCAAGGCGACGTTACGCAATCGTACAGTGGGCATCGTCGGCATGGGCGCGATCGGTCAGGCCATCGCACGCCGGCTCGAGGCTTTCGGCGTGCCGATCGTCTATCACACCCGGCAGAAGCGGCCGGAACTCGCCTATCGTTACTACCCGAAGCTCGTCGACATGGCCCGCGACGTCGACACGCTGATGGTGATCGTGCCGGGTGGCGCGGCGACGGCGAACCTGATCAATGCCGAGGTGCTCGATGCACTCGGCCCGAACGGCATCGTCATCAACATGGCGCGCGGCTCGGTGGTCGACGAACCGGCCTTGATCAAGGCGCTCAAAGACAAGCGAATCCTGTCGGCCGGCCTCGATGTTTACGTGAAGGAACCGGAGGTGCCCAAAGAGCTGTTGGAGATGGAAACCGTGGTGCTGTTTCCCCATCTCGGCTCGGCCTCGGTCCATACCCGCGATAAGATGGATCAGCTTGTCGTCGACAACATTCTGGCCTGGGCGACCGGCAAGCCGCCGCTGACGCCGGTACCGGAAACGCCGTGGCAGAATTGGAAATAATCGATCCGCCGTGGAGCATGGCGCTATGAAGCTAGGCGCTGTGAGGCTTGTCGCTATAAGATTTGGCGCTGTGATTTTCACCGCCGTCACGGCGTGCCTTTGCGGCACGCTGGGCTTCGCTCAAAACAATCGAGAGACCACGCAACAGGACACGCCGACCGCGCCGTCGTCCACAAGCCCCTCGCCGGCTACACAGCCGCAAGGTACGGAGCAGCCCAAGGATGCCATGAGCACCATGATAGGGGCTTGGGAATTCTCCAACGCCGATCATGATAAGATCTGCCGGTTCAATTTCCGTGCCGACGCGGTATCCGGCGGCAACAAACTCGATATCGACAAAAATTGTCCGAACGTTTTTCCCTCCACCAAAGATATCGTCGCCTGGGCGGTGGACAATTACGGCAGCTTGCGGCTGCTCGATGCGCGCGGCAATTCGGTGGTCGAACTCACCGAAGTCGAAAGCGGCATGTTCGACGGCTTCACGCCGGAAGAAGGCCGCTTCATTTTGCAGACCGCGGCCGCGGCGCCGATGCGTTCCGCCAACGACATGGTCGGCGATTGGGGCGTCGCCCGCGGCACCGGCAAACTAATCTGCGTGCTGACCCTGGCGAACAGCCCCGTCGGCACCGATACTTTGGCGCTGAAGATCAAGCCGGGCTGCGATGTTTCGGTTACGCGGTTCGGTCCGGCGGCATGGCGTCTGGACCAAGGCGATCTGGTCCTGCTTTCGCAACGCGGCGAGTCTTGGCAATTCGAAGAGAACGACACCAACACTTGGCAACGCCTGCCGGAATCCGCCGATCCGTTCCTGCTGATCCGGCAGTAATGGAGCGCCATTGCAAGCCTACGGGTCCGGCCCGAAGTGGCCGGCCCGATGACAGGCTCCGCGACGCATTCCAGTCGTCGATTACAGCGGCTTGATTTCCACCTTGCGGAATTTGACTATACCGCTCTCGTCGGTAACGCCCTTACCGTGCTGCAGCGCGATGCGGCCCTTGGCAAATTTGTCGGATTTGACGTTGTCGACGGTCTTCTGCCCGTTGAGGATTACGGTGAAGGTATCGCCTTTGGCGATGATCTCGTAGACGTTCCACTTGCCGCCGGCGGTCGGCATCGGATTGACTGCTGCGAGGTCGACAATTGCGCCGGTCCCGTAATTCTGCTCGGGCCGGGTGTCCCAAATATTGACTTCATAGGCGGTTTTGCCGGTGACGCTGGTCGGGTCGGTGCAGCGGATGAAGACGCCACTATTGGTCTTGGACTCGATCCAGAATTCGACCTTGAGATCGTAATCGGTATAGTCATTCTTCGAGACCAGAAAGCCGTTGCCGTTGTCAGCGACGACGCTGCCGTCTTCCAGCTTCCAGTTAGCGGTGCCGATCGGGTTCCAGTTATCGAGATTCTTGCCGTCGAACAGCGTCACCCAGCCGGCACTGCCTTGGGCAAGAGCCTGGCGGGAATGGTGCCGCAGCCCGATGACGCCGATCAGCAGCGCCGCAACGACGATCGCCCAGCGTTTCATTCTCACTTCCTCCCCTTCACACTTCGATTGTTTTTGACGAGCGATTATAGCCCAAATCGCGCGTGAGTGAAATCCGGGGTCGCTGGCCGAGCGGATCGGCCAATCCGGCTCCGCCGCCATACATGCGGGCGCGATCAAATCAGCTTCAACCCTTTCAAACTCGCATGCCCGTCCTTGCCGACGATGATGTGGTCGTGCACGGCAATGCCGAGCGGGCTCGCCACCGCGATGATCTGCTGCGTCATCTGGATGTCCGCGCGGGAGGGAGTTGGGTCGCCCGAGGGATGATTGTGCACCAGAATGATAGCGGTCGCCGATAGCTCCAGCGCGCGCTTGACCACCTCGCGCGGATAGACCGGGGTATGATCGACGGTGCCGATCTGCTGCAATTCGTCGGCGATGAGCTGATTGCGCTTGTCGAGAAACAACACGCGGAATTGCTCGCGGTCGGCGAAGGCCTGCGCCGTGCGGCAATAATCCAGTACGATCGACCACGACGACAGAACGGGGCGCTTTTTCACCGCGCCGCGCAGCAGACGACTGGCGGCAGCCAGCACGACCTTAAGCTCGGTGACGCCGGCATCGCCTAGCCCTTTGACCTCGGCAAGCCGCACCGCCGGCGCCGCGATCACCTCGGCAAACGAACCGAACTTCTCCAGCAGCGTTTTGGCGAGCGGCTTGACGTCGCGCCGCGGCAGCGCACGGAACAGCAACAGCTCCAATAGCTCGTAATCCGACAACGCTTCGGCGCCAGCCTCGCGAAAGCGTTCACGCAGGCGTTCGCGGTGGCCGTAATAATGCGGCGTCGCCTCTTCGGCGAGACCGTTTTCGCTGTCGGGCTTCTTTTCCAACATCGTAATTCGGACGCAACCCGGGGACGGCGCCTTACAACTATTGCGCGAATTGACGCCGCCGCTAAGGATGACCGGATTGTGGAAATTTGCAATCGAGTTGCAGAAATTGATTTTACGTCAGCCCGGATAAGGCGGCTTATCGAGCCCCTTGGGCGACAGCGTGAAAATCTCGACGCCGGTCTCCGTGACTCCGACGGAATGCTCGAATTGCGCCGACAGCGAGCGATCGCGGGTCACCGCGGTCCAGCCGTCCGACAGCACCTTCACGTGCGGACGGCCGAGATTGATCATCGGCTCGACCGTGAAGAACATCCCCGGCTTGAGCACGATGCCTTCGCCGGGCCGGCCGACATGCACGATATTCGGCTCGTCGTGGAACAGCCGGCCGAGGCCGTGGCCGCAGAAATCGCGCACCACGCTCATGTGCTGGGCCTCGACATAAGTCTGGATCGCATGGCCGATGTCGCCAGTGGTGGCACCGGGCTTGATTGCGGCAATGCCGCGCATCATGCCTTCATAGGTGACTTCGATCAGCCGCTCGGCACGGCGCGGGATCTCGCCGACGGCATACATGCGGCTGGAATCGCCGTGCCAGTTGTCGAGGATCAGCGTCACGTCGACATTGACGATGTCGCCCTCGCGCAACGGCTTCTCGACCGGAATGCCGTGGCAGACCACGTGATTGACCGAGGTGCAGGTCGCTTTGCGATAACCGCGATACATCAGGGTCGCCGGCAACGCGCCATGATCGGAGCCGAACGTGAATACCAGCCGGTCGATGTGCTCGGTGGTGACGCCCGGCTTGATCTCGCCGACCAGCATGTCGAGGCATTCAGCCGCGAGCCGCCCGGCCTTGTGCATGCCCTCGAAGGCCGCCGGGCCGTGGATCTTGATCTGTCCGGTCTTGCGCAGCGGCGCACAGGCCGCGTCAACATAGGTCATGATGGGTTGGAGCGGAGATGGCTGTTAGGGTTTTGGGGTTTCTCGCAGCAATGTAAGCATAGACCCGCCCAACGCAAGCAACCACGCCACTGGCCCTGCTTAGGCGGCGATCTTGCCGCCCAAATCGTCCTCGATATGGACGCGGATGATCTCGTCGAACGAGCTTTCCGCTTTGAAGCCAAGCGCCAGCGCGCGGCGGGGATCGAACCGGCTCGGCCAGCCCGCGACAATGCGGGCGACCAGCGGATCGGGCTCGCGGCGAATGCGGGCGGCGACCTTGTCGCCGGCGATCCGGCGCAGCGCGGCAATCTGCTCGGCCACGGTGCAGCACACGCCCGGCATCGTGAGATTGACGCGGAGGCCGAGTTTTGCCGCATCGAGCCCCGCGGCGTGAACGAGAAAGCCCGCTGCCGCGCGCGGGCTGGCGTGCCAATGCAGCACGCTCTCCTCGACCGGCAGCACCCCTCTTGCCCGGACAACGGTTCGCGGATGATCCCGGAAAAGAAGCCTGAGGCCGCCTTGTTCGGCTTGCCAGGCCGCACCACGATGCTCGGCAGCCTGATACCGACGCCATCGAGGAAGCCGCGGCGGGTGTAATCGGCGAGGAGGAGTTCGACGACCGCCTTTTGCGTGCCGTAGGAGGTGAGCGGGGTCAGGTGAAAATCGTCCGCGATCGCATCGGGGAACGGCGCACCGAACACGGCAATCGAGGAGGTGAAGACCAGACGCGGACGATACCCGCCGCCCGCGGTTCGAATGGCTTCGAGCAGCCCGCGCGAGCCGTCGAGATTGACCCGCATGCCCTTCTCGAAATCGAGCTCGGCTTCGCCGGAAACTACCCCCGCAAGGTGAAAGATGACGTCTGGCCGGCCGGCGATGGCCGCACGCACGGCAGCCGGATCGGCAATATCAGCGGCAGCGGTCTCGACTTCGCCGGAAAATTTCTCAGGCTTTTGCGGCGCAACGACATCGATCAGCGTGAGCCTATCGATCGTCTTGTCGATGAGCGCGCCGTCATTGACGAGGCGCTCAACGAGCTTGCGCCCGATCATGCCCGCAGCGCCGGTGATCAGAATATGCATTGTGTCCCAGCCGCGAATGAGGCCGCCGCCGGCCCCGCCCTAAAGCGCCATCCCGCCGTCGACCAGATGGGCCTGACCGGTAATGTAGCTTGCCTCGTCGCTGGCAAGGAAGAGGACAAGCGCCGCGACTTCCTGGGCCGTCCCCAACCGGCCCATCGGTTGACGGCCGATGAAATCCTGCCGCACCGCATCGATCGACTTGCCAGTCGCCTTCGAGGCCGTCGCGATACGCTCTTCGAGCGAAGGCGATTCGATGGTGCCGGGACAGATCGCATTGCAGCGGATGCCCGCTCTGATGAAGTCGGCGGCGACGGCTTTGGTCAGCCCGATCACCGCCGCCTTGGTAGTGCCATAGGCGTAACGATTGGGCACGCCGCGGATCGACGACACCGCCGAGGATATATTGACGATCGAGCCGGCCTTTTTCTCCAGCATCGCCGGCAGAAATGCCTTGATCGTGCGGTGCATCGATTTGACGTTGAGGTCGAAGGAAAAGTCCCAGTCCTTGTCGGTGCAATCGAGGATCGATCCGTCAGCGACATAGCCGGCGCAATTGACCAGAATATCAAGCGCGCCGAAGTCGCTCGCGATGGTCTTCGCCAGCGCCTCGACATCCTCCTGCGCCCGCACGTCGAGTTTCAGGCTTTTCGCCGCCTTGAGATCCCTGACCTTTTCTTCCGCAACATCGGTGGCGATGACTTTGGCGCCTTCGGCAATAAAGGCCTCGGCGATGGCGCGGCCGATACCCTGCCCCGCCGCGGTCACCAGCGCGACTTTGCCTTGCAGCCGGTTGCTCATGCTTGCCTCACTCATGCGAGAGCATAACGCCTCAACGTCGAACGGGTTCGGCTCGATGCCGGTTAGGATGGATTCTCTTTGCGATCAGCTGCGAAGAACGAGTTGAGCTCCGCATTGGAAATCAGACCGGCAAAGCCGTCGAACGTGCCATCCTTGGCGATCTCGGTCGCGGCGCGGATGAAAGCGTGCATGGCGACGCGGGCGAGCGAGCCGCCGACGCTGATCCGGCGCACGCCCATTGCCGCGATCTCGGCGACGGCATAGCCGAACGCGCCGCTATTGAGGAAGTTCACCGGCGTCGGCGCCACCGCTTCGATCACCGCCTCGATCTGTTCGCGGGTTTTTATGCCCGGCGCGTAAAGGCAATCGGCGCCGACGGCCTTATAGGCCTTAAGCCTGCGGATGACGTCGGCGAGATCGGGCACGCCGCGGATAAAGCCTTCAGCGCGTGCGGTGAACACGACATCGCCGCCGGCGCGGTCGATCGCCGTGCGCGCCGCCTTCACGCGCGCCACCGCCGTGTCGAGATCGTAAAGCGGTGTTTTCCCATTGTTCGGCGAATCCTCGATCGACAGGCCCGCGACGCCGGTCGCGACGCAGTGCGTCACATTCTCGGCGAGGCCGTCGAGATCGTCGGCCAATCCATCCTCAAAATCGGCATTGAGTGGAACATCGGTTGCGTGCGCCATTTCGCGAAAATGCGCGAGTACCTGGTCGCGGCTCAACCCGCCGTCGGGATAACCGAGCGAATGGGCATAACCGGAACTGGTGGTTGCCAGCGCCTGAAAACCCAGGCCTTGCAGATAGCGCGCACTGCCGACGTTCCACGGATTGGGAATGACGAAGCAGCCGACCTCGTGCAGCTTGCGGAAAGTCTTGCGCTTCTCGGCAATGGAAGGACGCGACATGGAACGCTCGCTCAAGTTCACGGAAACGGTCGGTGCGGATCCTTAGTGACTGTCCCGTGGCACAGATTTCTGCGCCACCCGCTGATATTTTACCGCCGGCTGCAACACCATGCCGCTACCGAGCTGATCGACCATGGCGCGCTGGATTTCCTGCCATGGCGTCTGGCTCGGCGGATAATCATAGCCGCCGTCCTTTTGCAGCGCCGCGCGCCGCGCCGTCAATTCGTCGGCCGAAATCAGGATATCGGCGGTGCCCTTGTTGAGGTCGACGCGCACGCGGTCGCCGGTCTCAAGCAGCGCAAGCCCCCCGCCAGCGGCTGCTTCCGGCGAAGCATTCAGAATAGACGGCGAGCCCGAGGTTCCGGACTGCCGGCCGTCGCCGACGCAAGCGAGCGCCGTGACGCCTTGTTTGATCAATGCCGCCGGCGGCTGCATGTTCACCACCTCGGCGGAGCCCGGATAACCGATCGGTCCGGTGCCGCGCATGAACAGGATGCTGTGCTCGTCGATCTTCAGGGCCGGATCGTCGATGCGGTGGTGGTAGTCCTCGGGCCCGTCGAACACGACCGCACGACCCTCAAAGGCATTGGGGTCCTCCGGATTGGAAAGATACCGCTTGCGGAATTCGTCGGAGATTACGCTCGTCTTCATGATCGCGGAATCGAACAAGTTGCCGTGCAAAACCTTGAATCCGGCCTGCGCCTTCAGCGGCTTGTCGTAGGGCCGGATGACGTCGGCGTTAGCGGCTTTCGCCTGCGCGACGTTCTCGGCCACCGTCTTGCCGTTGATGGTCAGCGCGTCGCCATGAAGCCGCCCGGCCGCGTGGAGCTCATGCAGCACCGCCGGCAGGCCGCCGGCGCGGAAATAGTCCTCGCCGAGAAATTCGCCGGCCGGCTGCATGTTGACGACCAGCGGCACGTCATAGCCGACCGTCTCCCAGTCCTCGATCTTGAGCTCGACGCCGATATGCCGGGCGATAGCGTTGATATGGATCGGCGCGTTGGTCGAGCCGCCGATCGCCGAGCACGCGACGATGGCGTTTTCGAAAGCCGCGCGCGTCAGGATATCGGACGGTTTGAGATCTTCGCGAACGATCTCCACGGCACGCACGCCCGTGGCATAGGCAATTTGCCCGCGCTCGCGATACGGCGCCGGGATCGCGGCGCAACCCGGCAGCGACATGCCGAGCGCCTCGGCCAGCGCGTTCATGGTCGACGCAGTGCCCATCGTGTTGCAATGGCCGATCGACGGCGCCGAGGCGGCGACGATGTCGATGAATTCCTTGTAGTCGATCAGGCCCGCGGCCTGATCCTGGCGCGCCTGCCAGATCAGTGTGCCCGAGCCCATAAGCTTGCCGTTATAGACATGGTCGAGCATCGGGCCGCCGGAGAGTACGATGGCCGGCGTATTAACCGTGGCCGCCGCCATCAGACAGGCCGGCGTCGTCTTGTCGCAGCCGGTCATCAGCACCACGCCGTCGAGCGGATAGCCGTACAGCACCTCGACCAGACCGAGATAAGCAAGGTTGCGGTCAAGCGCTGCGGTCGGGCGCTTGCCGGTTTCTTGAATGGGATGCACCGGAAATTCGAAGGCGATGCCGCCGGCATCGCGGATGCCCGCGCGCACACGGTGGGCCAGTTCAAGGTGATGCCGATTGCACGGGCTCAAATCGGAGCCGGTCTGCGCGATGCCGATGATCGGGCGACCTGAGGTCAGTTCGGTACGGGTGAGGCCATAATTGAGATAGCGCTCAAGATAGAGCGCGGTCATGCCGGGATTGTCCGGATTGTCGAACCATAATTGCGAGCGCAGCCGGCGCTGCTGCTGGCCTTGTGTTTTTTGGCCTTGCGATTTTTCGCTCGTTGTCATCGCCGTCTCCCAATCCTCCCTCGAATCCACCCGCACCGCAGCCATGCGATTTAGCGCCGAGCCGCCTGCGGTAGATATGCCGATTTAATGATCGCGCGAGCGCGGAACTCCGCAAGGCCCTGGGGACCAGCAAGTCTCAGGCGCTCTTGCAACTGTGGACGCGACCCGGCTATCGCGCAAATGCAAGCCTATTTCGCGCTTATTGCGACGCAATAAATGACAATAAACAGGCGAATAAACTCCACATTAACACACTGATTTCAATAACAATTTTGTGAGTATAGGTACTATTGTGCGGTGCCGAATACGCCGTTACTTAGCTACCAAGGGCGACAACGAAACGGAGCTTTGAAAATGAAATCCCTCAATATGAAGCTGGCGCTGTCCGCGGTCGCCATCGCGATGCTCGCCAGCCCGGCGCTCGCCGCGCGCACGCAGCATCAGGCGCCGAAGCAGCCGCTGTACGACACGATTCAAAGCAACCAGGTTGGGACGTATCCCGATGGCGGCACCAAGACCGGGACCGCGGAGAACATGCAATCCGGCGCCGAGTTCAATCTGCTGAAGAACTAACGATCTGTCGTTCCAGAAGCCCCGGACCTTGGTCCGGGGCTTCTGCTTTCCCACAGCGTTTGCAATTCGCGAGTGATTGGGCTGAACTGCCGCGCTCCCCTACCCCACCGTCCGCCGCAAGCGGGGCGGGATGGGAAGGGGCACGGGGGAAATGCTCATGCTCAAGACCGTCGCCGCGTTCGATCGCATCGGCGAGGAGAACGCCTTCGCCGTGCTGGCGCGGGCCATGCATCTTGCGGCGCAAGGCCGCGACATCATCAATCTCGGCATCGGCCAGCCCGATTTCCGCACGCCCGATTTCATCGTCGAAGCGGCGGTGAAGGCGCTGCGCGACGGCCATCACGGCTATACGCCCGCCGTCGGCATCTTGCCGTTACGTGAAGCGGTTGCCGCCGATCTGCACAAGCGTTTCAAGGTCAGCGTGTCGCCCGATGAGGTCATGATCATGCCGGGCGGCAAGCCGACCATGTTCATGTCGATCCTGATGTTCGGCGAACCGGGCGCCGATATCCTCTATCCCGATCCGGGCTTTCCGATCTATCGCTCGATGATCGAATTTACCGGCGCGCGGCCGATCCCGGTGCCGATCCGCGAAGAGAACAATTTTGCCTTCTCCGCCGAGGAAACGCTCAAGCTGATCACGCCGCAGACGCGGCTCCTGATCCTCAATTCGCCGGCCAATCCGACCGGCGGCGTCACCCCCAAGGCAGAGGTCGACAAGCTTGTCGCCGGGCTGGAACGCTTTCCCGACGTCGCCGTGATGTCCGACGAGATCTACGACCACATGGTCTATGACGGCGAGACGCATGTGTGCCTGCTCTCCTATCCGTCGATCCGCGACCGGCTGATCCTGCTTAACGGCTGGTCGAAGACCTATGCGATGACCGGCTGGCGGCTCGGCTACGCGATCTGGCCCGGCAAGCTTTACGATTATGCGCGCAAGCTCGCGGTGAACCTGCATTCCTGCGTCAATGCGCCGACGCAATATGCCGGCCTCGCGGCGCTGACCGGCCCGCAGGACGAGCCGGCCAAAATGGTCGCCGAATTCGACCGGCGGCGCAAAATCGTGGTCGCCGGTCTCAACAAATTGCCCGGCACGTCTTGCGCGACGCCGACGGGCGCGTTCTACGCGTTTCCCAACATCAAACGCACCGGCTGGAAAGCCAAGGCACTCGCCTCGGCGCTGCTTGAAGACTCAGGCGTCGCGCTGATCGGCGGCCCGGATTTCGGCATTCTCGGCGAAGGCTATATGCGCGTGTCCTACGCCAATTCGACCGAGAACATTCTCAAAGCGCTCGACCGCATGGGCGAGTTCCTCACGAGCCGCAAGGCGGCGTGACATGCCGTCCGATCTGTCCGAAGAGCAGCGCCTGATGCGGCAGAGCTGCCGCGATTTCGTCGATGGCGTCGTCATTCCGTTCATCCGCGGCAATTGGCAGCGCGAATGGTCGATGACGCCGGAAGATCGCCTGCCGCCCGCGATCCTTGAAGGCGCCGAAAAGGTCGGCGTCCGCACGCTCGGGGTTCCGGAACAATTCGGCGGCATGGAGCTCGACCCGGCGAGCGAAGTACAGACCTTCGCGCTCATCTCGGAAGAGATTGCGCGCGGCGATTCGGGCCTTGCCGACAAGCTGGTGCAGAACTGGAAAGTCGCGGTGCTGCTGCGCAATCTGGCGCCGCGGCATCTGCAGGAGAAATGGTTCAAGCGGCTGCTCGAGGATCCGCAATTTCTGTTGGCGCATTGTCTCACCGAACCGCGCGGCGCTTCCGACCGCTGGCTGCCCTACAATGTGCCGGAAGCCGCCATGCAGACGCGAGCGGTGAAAACCGACGGCGAATGGATCATCAACGGCCGCAAGCAGTTCATCTCCAACGGCTACGACGCCGGCCTGTTCGTGGTCTATGCCAATACCAATCCGAAAGTCGGCATGCTGCAGGGCACGTCAAGCTTCCTGGTGCCGCGCGACACCCCCGGACTGACGATCGCGCGCTGCAACGAGACCTTAGGCTGCCGCTTCATGAACAACGGCGAACTGGTGTTCGAGGATATGCGCGTGCCTCAAGACCACCTGTTGGTCGAAGGCGACGCACTCGGCAACGCGGGCGTCTATTTCCGGCCGGGCAAGATCATCCAAGCGGCGAAGAACCTCGGCGTCGGCGTGCGCGCCTTCGAGGTCGCGTCGGACTACGCGCAAAATTACGTGCAGGGCGGCCGCATCCTGATCAAGCATCAGGCGGTGGCGCTGCGGCTCGCCGACATGGCGACCCGGATTGAAGCCGTGCGCGCGCTTCTCGCGCGCGCCTCAAAAGCAGTGGACGACAACGCGCCGGACGCCGACACGCTGTGCAATATGGCGAAGGTGTTCGCCTCGGAAGAAATCCTCAAAGTGGCCCAGCATGCGCTCGAATTGCACGGCGGCAACGGCGTCATGCTCGATTTCGGCGTGGAGAAGCTGTTCCGCGACGCCGCAATCTTCCTGCACATGGACGCAACCGTCGACATATCGCGCTTCAAGATCGTGAAATCGATGTTTCCGCACACCGCCGGCAAATATGCCGGCCCGGAAGATTAATTCCGCTGCGTCAGGCGGAATCCGAAGACGACGATCACCAGGCCTATGAGCTGTGACACGCTCGGCGCCTCGCCGAGCGCGATGTAGCCGATCAAGAGCGTGAACGGCGGCACCAGCGATGGAAACAATACGGCCCGACTCGCTCCCAAGAGCTCCACTGCGCGGGTAAACAGATAGATCGCGCCGGCGCCCGCCAGCACGCCCTGCACCGCCGCCTGCAGCAGATTTTCGTAAAATCCGGCCGCCACCATATTGTCGAAGCAAAACAGCAACATCGGCAGGCCGGCGAGCGACAGCACGCTGGTAATCGCCACGGCGCGCATCGGCGGGACCAGCCACAGCCGCAGCAAGACGCCGAAAATTGCAAAGCAAGCGCCGGCCGCGACGAACAGCAAATCGCCCAGAATGCCGCTGGCGCCCATCGTCGTTAGCGCCTCGGCACCGATGACGCCGAGACCGGCGAGGATGGTGACGGCACCGACGATGCGGCGAGACGGCAACGGCTCCTTGAGGAGAAAACGCGCCAGCAGGAGGCCGCCGAGCGCCGCGCAGGAGGGCTGAATGAGGGCGCCATGACCGAGCGGCACCAGCACGTAACCAAAATAGCTGAACAGCGCCAGCGGCAGGCCGCCGGTCAGCGCGAGCGCAATGGCGCGACGCCCGCCGATGACACGGAGATCACGGAATTCATGGGCCGCGACGGCCGGCACCAGCGCCAGCCCGGGCCAGACGAAACGGTGCAGCGCAATGACGAACGGCGACAGCCCAGTGGTGACGCCTTGTCGCGCGGCGACGAAGCCGAGCGCCCAGCACAGTGCCGCACCGGCGCCGCACAGCACACCCCAAGCGGCCGCGTGTTTGACCGCCCGAGGCGGGGAAGAATCCATCACGAATCATAGTCCGCAGCGATTTGCCAGGACAACACGCGATTATGCTCGGCAAGCTTCGCCAAATGCGAATGCCCGCTACACAAAAGCGTCTTCGTCGGCGGCTGCGAGCAGTTCGGCGCCGCCCGTGGCGGTGACACGGCCAGCGGCGAGTCGCACCACGGTGGTGGCGATGCGGCGCACTTCCGCCGGCGTGTGGCTAACATAGACGATCGGTATGCCGCCATCGTCGCGCAAGCGAACGAGATAGGGCAGAATTTCGCGCTTGTGGGCGACGTCAAGAGAAGCAAGCGGCTCGTCGAGGAGGAGGAGCCGCGGGCGTATCAGCAACGCGCGGCCGACGGCGACGCGCTGGCGCTCGCCGCCGGACAATTTTCCCGGCCGGCGATCGAGCAGATGCCCGATATCGAGCAGCTTCGCGATGCGCTCGAATTCGCCGGCATCGCGCGGATGGCCGCTCACGCGGCGGCCATAATCTAGATTTTGCCGCACCGACAGATGCGGAAACAGCCGGCCTTCTTGAAACACATAGCCGATGCGGCGGCGGTGCGGCGCCACATTGACGCCTTGCCTTGAGTCGAACAGCACCGTGTCGTCGAGAGTGATTTTGCCGCGATCCGGATTGAGGAGGCCGGCAATCATGTTGACCACGGACGTCTTGCCGGCGCCCGAAGGGCCGAACAATGCGGTGGCGCCGCGCGTGGCTTGAAAACCTACCGTCAGGTGCAAAGCGCCGAGCTGTTTTTCAACATCGACCGCAAGCACGATCATTCCCCGTGGAAACGCGTGGCGGCGCGCCGCGAGAAAACTTCCGCGGCAATCAGCGCGGCGAGTGCGAGAGCGATCGCGACCAAGACGAGCCGGCCCGCGGCGGCATCGCCGCCGGGAACCTGCGTCAGAGTGTAGATCGCCGCCGAAATCGTCTGCGTCTCGCCGGGTATGTTCGACACAAACGTGATGGTGGCGCCGAACTCGCCCAGCGCACGCGCGAAACATAGCAGCACGCCGGCGATGATGCCGGGCAAGGCGAGCGGCAGCGTCACGGTGAACAGCACTAAAACACTATTGGCGCCGAGCGTCGCCGCGGCATCCTCAAGCCGGCTGTCGATCGCCTCGAGCGCGAGCCTGATCGGTCGAACCAGCAGCGGGAAACCCATGACGCCGCAGGCGAGCGCCGCGCCGGTCCAACGGAACGAGAAGACGATGCCGAAATGATCGTAGAGAAAGGCGCCGATCGGTCCCCTGCGGCCGAATGAAATAAGCAACATATAGCCGGTGACGACCGGCGGCAAAACCAGCGGCAGATGGACGAGACCGTCAAGCAACGTCTTGCCCCAAAAATTCCTGCGCGCCAAAATCCAGCCGACGGCAATGCCGAACGGCAACGCACATGCGGTTGCGACGATCGCAATACGCAGCGACAGCGCGACTGCGGTCCAGTCAGCGGGCGATAGATCGAACAAGGCGGCCCTGAGCTTTTTTAAGGTATTCCGTCACGACGTCGGCTTTGCCAGGAAAGTGAAGCCGTAGTTGTCGAAGATCGTCTTGGAGGCCGCCGAGCGGAGGAACTCCAAATACGCCGTCGCGTCAGGCTTGGCACCGATCGTTGCGGCGGCCGGATAGATGATCGGATCGTGCGAGGATTCCGGAAACACGCCGACGACCTTCACGCCGGGCTCGACCTTGGCGTCGGTCGAATAGACGATACCAAGTGGCGCCTCGCCGCGCGCGACCAGAACGAGAGCGGCGCGGACGTTCCCGGTCATGGCCATTTTCGGCTCGACCGACGACCAGACACCGAGCTTTTCCAAAGCGGCCTGGGCGTAAATCCCGACCGGCACGGCCTTCACGTCGCCGGTGGCGATGCGCCCGTCACCGGCGAGCTTGGCGAGATCGAAGCCCGGTCCGATCGCCGCATTATCGATCTTGGAGTCCTTGGGGGCGATCAGCACCAGCGCGTTGCCGAGCAGATTGACGCGGCTGTCGTCCTTGATGAGCTTTTTCTGCGAGCCGTAATCCATCCACTTCAGATCGGCGGAGACGAACACGTCGGCGGGCGCGCCGCCCTCGATCTGCTTCATCAGCGCCGAGCTTGCGTCGTAGCTGGCGACAACCTTGATGCCGGTTTTCTTGGTGAAAGCGGCATCGACATCGTCGAGCGCATTCTTCATCGAGGCGGCGGCGAAAACCGTGATGGACCGGTCCTGCGACTTGGCGGGGTAAGGTAACACCGCAAAAGCGAGGGCCGCGGCAAGTGCCGCGAAAATAGACATTTTTTTGAGCACGAAGGTTCTCCAAAGGAGTTGTGCGCGCGAGCAATACGCGCCGGATTACGCGATCCATCGATCATCGCGACCGCCTTGGCAACCGTCGTTCCAGGCTCAAGCGGCGCGCGCCCAGCGCGCCATCTGTCGCTTTGGGTATAATAGCAGTCGGGCCGGCTGATGGCAAAGCGCGCCAGTTATTCCGGATCGCCGCGCGACAGCGTGGCATGCTATCTTCGCGTCGGGGGAGGAACAGGCATGGCCGAGACTGACGCGATCGCGGGCGACTTCGATTACATTATCGTCGGCGCCGGCTCGGCCGGCTGCTTGCTGGCCAATCGGCTCTCCGCCGACCCCGACACGCGCGTGCTGCTGCTCGAAGCCGGAGGCCGCGACAATTGGATCTGGTTCCATATCCCGGTCGGTTATCTGTTCGCCATCGGCAATCCGCGGTCGGATTGGTGTTTTAAGACCGAGCCCGAACCTGGTCTCAACGGGCGCAGCCTGAACTATCCGCGCGGCAAGGTGATCGGCGGCTCGTCGGCGATCAACGCCATGATCTATATGCGCGGCCAGGCCGCCGATTACGATCATTGGCGCCAGCTCGGTCTCGCCGGCTGGGGCTGGGACGACGTGCTGCCGTTTTTCAAACGGCACGAAAATCACTTCATGGGCGAAAGCGCGGCCCATGCCGTCGGCGGCGAATGGCCGATCGCCGCGCCGCGCGTGCGCTGGGATTTGCTCGACGCATTCCGCGCCGCGGCCGTTCAAGCCGGCATCAAATCCATTGCGGATTTCAATAGCGGCGACAACGAAGGCTGCTGTGCTTTTCATGTCAATCAGAAACGCGGCCGGCGCGTCTCGACCGCGCGCGCCTTCCTCAAGCCGGTGCTGCATCGCGCCAATCTGCGGCTCGAAACCGGCTGCCTCGTGGAAGGTGTCGTGTTTGAAGGCCGCCGCGCTGCCGGCGTGCGCTGGCGACAAGGTGGCGCGACGCGCACGGCGCACTGCCGCGGCGAAGTCGTCCTGGCCGCCGGTTCGCTCGGCTCGACGCAAATCCTGCTGCTGTCCGGCATCGGGTCTGCGGAGCATTTGCGCGAGCATGGCGTCGGCGTCGTGCTCGACCGGCCTGGCGTCGGCGCCAATCTACAGGATCATCTGCAATTGCGGCTGATCTTCAAAGTCGACGGCATTACCACGTTGAACGAGCGCTATCATTCGCCGCTCGGCTCCGCGCGCATGCTGGCCGAATATGTACTGATGCGGCGCGGCCCGCTGACCATGGCGCCGTCGCAACTCGGATTGTTCACGCGCTCCGATCGCGACCAGGATCGTGCCAATCTGCAATTTCACGTCCAGCCCTTGTCGCTCGACCGTTTCGGCGAACCGCTGCACAAATTTCCCGCGTTTACCGCAAGCGTCTGCAATCTGCGGCCGACAAGCCGCGGGTCCGTGCGGCTGCGTTCGTCGGATCCAACCGACGCGCCGGTCATCAAGCCCAGTTACCTCTCGACCGAGGACGATCGCCGCATTGCGGCGAGCGCAATCCGCCTGACCCGGCATATCGCCGCGCAGCCGGCGCTCGCGCCGTTTCATCCCGACGAATATCTACCGGGCGCTGCCGTGCGCGATGACGATGAGGCGGCTTTGGTGAAAGCGGCCGGCGACATCGGCACCACGATTTTTCATCCCGTCGGTACCGCGAAAATGGGGCTCTTAAGCGACCCGCTCACCGTGGTCGACGACCGGCTGCGCGTCGTCGGCATCGACGGGTTGCGCGTCATCGATGCCTCGGTCATGCCGACGATCACTTCCGGCAATACCAATGCGCCGACCATGATGATTGCGGAAAAGGGCGCCGCCATGCTGCGCGAAGATGCCAAAGGTCTGGCGAAAGGCATTGCGGCGTGAACCCGGCGTCCCGCGCAAAAGCGATCGTCGTCGATCCGCTCGTCGCCTGGGCGCGGATCGAACAGGAAGGTGATGATCCGGCGTTGCTGTTGAGCCGCTACGTCGCGGTTCTGGCACTCGTACCGGCTGTGTTCGGCTTTGTCGGGACGAGCCTCATCGGCACGGTCGTGCCCGGCGTTGGAATTTTGCGCACGCCGGTCTTCGACGGTTTGTTCGGCGCCATCTTTGGCTACGTGATGACGTGCGCCACGGTGCTGCTGCTGGCGCTGTTCGTCGACCTTGCGGCGCCACTGTTCGGCGGCCGCCGCGATTTCGACAGCGCCTTTCGGCTCGCGGCCTATTCGTTCACGCCGGTCTTGCTCGCCGGCATTTTTCTCGTGCTGCCGGGATTGCGTTTCCTGGTGCTGACCGGCTTCTACGGCGCCTATATCCTCTGGCGCGGCCTGCCGCGGCTGATGAAATCGCCTGAGTCGAGGGCGCAAATTTTCGCCGCCGCGATCGTCATTGTCGCCTTCGCACTCACCTCTCTCGCCGCGGCGGCGCAGCGCGCGGTCTTCGGCACGCCGGGACTCTAGTTGACGCTAAATCACGGCGCCGCGACGATCTGTTTGCACACCGCCGGCAGGCCGGCCATGGTGAGCGCCGGCTTCGGCTTCGCCGGAATCAGCGGCGGCGTCGGATGCAGCGTCGATTCCTTGAACCAGAAATCGAGCGCGTGGCCGCAGCCGTCACCGGCGTCCGGCGGCGGTTGCGGCTTGCAATCGGAGCTTTCCGCCGGGCAGCCGATGCGGATGTGAAAGTGCTCGGCGTGTCCCCACCACGGCCGCACTTTCGACAGCCATTCCCGATCCGTTCCGGCCTCGCGGCATAGCGCCTTTTTGATCGCGGCATTGACGAAGACGCGAGTGACCTCGGGATCCTGCGCCGCCGTGCGGATCAGATCGGCGCGGGTCGGCGTCCACACTTTGGGGTCGACGTCGAGCCGGTCGGCGGCGACCATGTCAACGGCGCCGTTGAACTCGCGCTCCTCGCGGCTCAGGACGTGGTCGGGCATCGGCGTGAACCAGATATCGGCATCCAGCCCGACTTGGTGGCTGGCGTGGCCGCTAATCATCGGACCGCCGCGCGGTTGCGACATGTCACCGACCAGAAGCCCGTTCCAGCCGACCTTCTTGGCATTGGCGGCGATCCGCTCCAGAACGGCGATCAGCGCCGGATTGCCCCAATTGCGATTGCGCGACAGCCGCATCACTTGCCAAGCCGGCCCGTCGATCGGGAGCGGCGCGGCGCCGGCTAGGCAGCCATCCGCGTAGGAGCCGATCGAGCGCGGCGGACCCGGAAACGGCGTCGGCTTGCGCCCGAACAATTGCTTCGCCGGCGTCGACGGCGCGTCCGGATTGGCGAGCGGCGGCAGCGGCGCCGGATTGAGCGTACCGGGCGGCGTCGGATCGAGCGTGTCAGTGTCCTGCGCTGGCGCCGGCGCGGCGGCATCCTGTGCCAGCGCCGGACCGACGCCGGCGACGAACAGCACACAGAGCAAACGAAGCGAGGCAAGCATCGTCAACTTTCCGCTTGGGCGCGCGCCCCCGAGCGGCCCGGCTTCGCCCGATCGGCAACAGCGCGGGCGCGGCGCCGATACGCTGCCGCGAGTCGCTCGCCAAGTCTAGCTTTGAAAACATCGCCAGGTTTGAAATCATCACTGGTTTTGAAAACATCGCCAGTTGCGAAAAGATCGCCGGTTGCAAACAAGTCTTCGGGCTGCCCATCGCGTTCCAAAAGCCGCTGCTCGATTGCCGAATGCGGCTCGATGGAGCGGTCATGCAAGATATGGCCGATGGCAAGACCGCGTGCGGCGAGCGAACGCGCGATCAGGAGACAGCGGTGGCAGTCGAGCGGCTCGCGTTCCGCGCACATCAGGCAGAGGGCGCCCGTTGCGCGACACTGCGCCGCATCGGCCACGAGGCGCTGAAGGGCCGCCTCGAACTCCGGCTGCCGCGCCATCGCCTCGTAATCGGCAACGCCGTCAGTATAGAGTTTTGCATCGCGCGGCCGGCCGCCGAGCCCATCGCCGTATGCCAAATAGCACATGCCGTCGCGCGCCAATAACGGCGCGAGATTGTTCGCCGAGAACCAGGGGCAGAAACGCGAGACCGGCGTCGAGCGCACGTCGGCGACGGCAGCCACGCCGGCGGAACGCAGCAAAGCGACGAAGCGCTCCGCCGGAATATTGGAATGGCCGATGCTGACGAGATCGAAGCCTGCCATCGTCGAAGTCTATGCCGGTTGCCGCGTCTGCGATACAATGCGTTAATTGTCCGCGGGCTAGGGGATTCCATGCGTCGCGTGTTCTGCGTATTGGCCGCGCTCGGCTTCATCGCGCTTTTCGCTTGCGATCGCGCCGCAGCTTCCATCATCGTCCATATTGACCGCTCGCGGCAGAAAATGGACGTCGTTGTCGATGGTGAGCCGCGCTACACATGGCGGGTATCGACGGCACGGCGAGGATACATCACGCCGCCCGGCACCTATCATCCGGAGATGCTGGCGCGGAGCTGGTTCTCGCGCAAATATTACAATTCGCCGATGCCGCACGCTATCTTCTTCCATGGCGGCTACGCCATCCACGGCACCTATGAGATTTCGCGGTTGGGCGGTCCCGCTTCGCACGGCTGCGTGCGCCTCGATCCCGGCAACGCCGCAATCTTGTTCGGCCTGGTCGCGCGTGAGGGCATGGGCCAAACCACGATCGTGGTGCACTGAACCTGCCGCCCGCGCAGTGTTACCGGATGCTAAAAGCTCTGTGTGACCACTCGCTGCAGAGCTTGCGAAAATTGCAAGGCGCACCGTGACCCAGGGCCATGACGGCCGGGCTTGTGAACTGGAGCGGGCGGCGGGAATCGAACCCGCATATACAGCTTGGGAAGCTGTCGTTCTACCACTGAACTACGCCCGC
>Ga0182013_10000491_pt1 | contig 55241 bp, 43 predicted proteins | sample 612S2MmetaG_FD_120487 | JGI IMG/M metagenome (GOLD analysis project Ga0182013, IMG submission 120487) | Permafrost microbial communities from Stordalen Mire, Sweden - 612S2M metaG | ecosystem: Environmental > Terrestrial > Soil > Wetlands > Permafrost | place: Sweden: Stordalen | collected...
CACCACGGTCGTAGGCCTCAAGATACTTCCGCCGCAAATCATCACTGTAACCACGCGCCATGTGAGCTCATGTCGCAGACAATCGCCTATACACACTCTACATCATTTGTGAAAATGCTCTAAGGTGGGGATTGCGCCGCAAACTATTGATTTCGCAAGAGTTAGCCGCAGAATCTGGACATTAAAGGAGTTAGGCCGCATTTTTGGCCTGCCGGGTAGTTTGCCTTCCAAATTGAGGAAGACAAAGCCCGTTCCGCGCCTGCCTGTGCGCAGCTTCAGGACTCGTGGACTGATTGGCGATGCTCCCAGCCCTGGCACTCAACTCAAATTCCATTATGCGCCGCATGCACTTAATTCAATGCAAAAGGGCAGCCGTTCTCTTGCGGGGGAGGGAGATCCCGGAACTAAGTGCGGTAGCTGGCCTTGTGGGTCTCTGTGGGAGGCTCTTGGTATCAGAGTTGTAATTGCCTCCCGGCCCGTGAAAGCAGTAAAGGCCCGGGCCTGAATAGGCTGCGGAAAAAGTCGAGATTCCAAGCCAGCGGCAGTGCGGGCATCCCGCAGGGGCTGAAGTCCTCGCTAATTTGGCTGCATTTGCGGCACGACTAAACTCGTGCCCTGACGCAATGCATTCTTATTTTGTCTTGAAATTGAGTTCTTCCGCACCATGTGAAGGCCCCCGGAATTTCGCACGCATTCCGGAGGCTAAAGCCTCCGGCTCCCTCCGGAATCCGTCATTCCGCAGCCCGTGAAGTCGTGCGCTTTCAAACATCGATCTATTCAGAGGTCACTTAACTGATTCCCGCCATCACCAGCATGCGGGGCTCGGTCATCTCTTCGATAGCGGAGCGCAGGCCTTCCCGGCCCAGGCCGGACTCTTTGACGCCCCCATACGGCATGGGGTCGAGGCGCCAACTGGGAGTGTCGCCTACGATCAGCGCGCCCACCTCAAGTTCGCGATAGGCGGTGAGGATGCGGCCGGCATCGCGAGTCAACAGACCGGCCTGCAAACCGTAGCGCGAATGGTTCACGTCGGCCAGCGCCTGCTCAAAATCTTCGTAGGGCTCAATGGCCACCACCGGCCCAAAGAGCTCTTCGTCCCGCACCTTCATCCCCGGTTTGGTCGCGGTCAAAATAGCCGGCGTGATCACCGAGCCGTGGCGCTCGCCGCCAGAAATGAGCTTGGCGCCGGCCTCCACAGCCTCTTTGATCCATGCTTCCACGCGCTCGGCTTCGGCTGGCCGGACCATAGGGCCCACTTCCGTCGCTTCGTCGGAGGGATCGCCGGAAATGAGCTTGGCAGTGCACTCCACCACCTTCCACAAGAAGGTCTGAAAGACACTGCGATGCACAAAGACACGCTGCACGCTGATGCACGACTGGCCGGCATAGCCAAAGGCCGCGTGTGCGGTACGGAAGGCCGCTTCGTCCAGGTCAGGCCAGTCGCTATGCACGATCAGCGCCGCGTTGCCGCCCAGTTCCAGCAGTACGCGCTTGCGGCCGGAGTGCGCTTTGATCTCCCAGCCCACTTTGGACGTGCCGGTAAAGCTAACCAGCTTGATGCGATCTTCCTTTTCGGCCAGCCAGGCGGTGTCGGCGTTGGAGAGCGGCAGCACGGCCAGCGCCTCCTGGGGCCAGCCGGCCTTGAGAATCACCTCGCCGAGAGCCAGCGCCGTAAAGGGCGTCTGTGGCGCGGGTTTGATAATCAGCGGACACCCGGCGGCCAATGCAGGCGCGGCCTTGTGCGCCACCAGGTTGAGCGGGAAGTTGAACGGCGTAATGGCCAAGACCGGCCCGACGGGAAAGCGCTGCACCAGCCCCCAGCGATTCTCATTGCCCTCGGTCAAGTCCAGCGGGATGCTCTCGCCGCCCAGGCGCGCGGCCTCTTCGGCGGCGGTCTTAAAGGTCAGCACGGCGCGGTCCACCTCAGCGCGAGCCAGACGCACGGGCTTGCCCGCCTCAGCCACGATCAGCTGCGCAAAGCGCTCCTTTTGCTCGATCAGCGCGGCGGCGACGTCCTCGAGGATTTCGCGGCGTTTCCAGCGGGGCAGGGCGCGGGTGCGGCGCATGCTGGCCACCGCGTGGTTCACGGCCTGGCGTGCATCGGCGCGAGTGGCCACGGTGACCCGGCCCACCAGCCCCTGGTCCCAGGGAGAGCGGACTTCCAGCGTCTCTCCCTCAATCCACTCCTTGCCGCATAGCAGAAATCCCGTTTGTGTTCCCGGCCGCATCTTCATGGCGCGCTCCTGTTCAGTGGCTACGCTCTGATGTTACAAGGGCGGCCCGGACGCGGGCAGGCTCGGCCCCACAGGTCTCTGACACTGGCCAGTTGGGGCGCGATACACTGGTCCCCTATGATTCACGACGGTCGCAGCCGCAAACTTCCCTTTGACCCCGCCGAGGCGATCGCGCACTTGAAGACGAACGACCCCAAGCTGGGTGCGCTCATCGATCGGGCAGGCGCATTTACGCTGCGCCTGGACCCGTTGCCCTCACCCTTCGAGTCGCTGCTGGAGTCGATCCTCTACCAGCAGTTGCACGGCAAGGCCGCGGCCACCATTCACCGCCGGGTGCGCGAGTACTTTGGCGGCGACCCCGCACCGCAATTGCTGCTCGACACGCCGGACGATCCGCTGCGCGCCGCGGGTGTTTCCGGCAACAAGATTAAAGCTCTGCGCGATCTGGCTGCGCGCACGCTTGACGGCACGGTGCCCACCCATGCGGCCATTCGCAAGTTGTCGGATGCCGAGATCCTCGAGCGGCTTACCGCGGTGCGTGGCATCGGCCCATGGACGGTGGAGATGCTCCTGATCTTCCGCATGGGGCGGCCCGACGTGCTTCCGGTGACCGACTACGGCGTGCGCAAGGGGTTTGCGCTCACGTTTCAGCGTCTGCCCAAATCGCGGCCCATCGAGGCCTCCGATTTGCCCAAGGCGGATGTGGTGCTCAGGCGCGGCAAGCGCTGGGCTCCGTTCCGCTCCGTGGCCAGCTGGTATCTGTGGCGGGCGTGCGACCTGGCCAAACCTATGGCTGCGGCACCCTCCGGACGCGCCAGCCTACAATAAGCAGGATGGCCGCGCATCCTGTAATGGAGCGCCGGCGCACGATTGGATTTGTGCATGCCTCCGAGTAAACACTTTGTCTGCATTCATGGTCACTTTTACCAGCCTCCGCGCGAGAACCCCTGGCTGGAGACAGTAGAAACCCAGGACACAGCCGCGCCTTATCACGACTGGAATGAGCGCATCTGCGCCGAGTGCTACGCGCCCAACGGCGCGGCGCGCATCCAGAATGAAAAAAATCAAATCACGCGGATCGTGAACAACTACGCGCGCATCAGCTTCGACTTTGGGCCCACGCTGCTGAGCTGGCTCAAGGAGAATGCGCCCCGCACCCACCGCATGGTTCTGGACGGTGAGCGCCGCAGCCGCAAGAGCTACAAGGGCCACAGCTCGGCCATGGCCCAGGTTTACAACCACATCATTCTGCCCTTGGCCAGCCGCCGCGACCGCATCACCCAGATTCGCTGGGGCATTGCCGACTACCAGGACCACTACGGCCTGCCGCCCGAGGGCATGTGGCTGGCGGAGACCGCGGCGGACACCGAAACCCTGGAGCTGCTGGCGCTACACGGCATCAAGTTCACGCTGCTGGCGCCGCACCAGTGCAAGCGCATCCGTCCGCTGAGCGACGATGCTGCCCAGCCCGAGACGAGTTGGACCGACACGCCCGACGCCAAGGTCGACACGAGCCGCCCCTACCTGGTGCGCTTCGAGTCCGGCGTATCCATCGCGGTGTTTTTCTATGACGGCCCCACCTCCCGGGCCATTGCGTTCGAGGGGCTGCTGAACTCAGGCGAAGGATTTGCGGCGCGTCTCAAGGCCGGCTTCAAAGAGGGTTCGGAGCCTCAGTTGGTGCATGTGGCCACCGACGGCGAGTCCTACGGCCACCATCACAGATACGGCGAAATGGCGCTGGCCTATGCACTCCGGCTGCTGGAGCAGGACAAGACCGTCAGGCTCACCAACTACGGGAATTTCCTGGCCCAATTTCCATCCGAATACGAATGTGAGATTGAGGACAACACCTCGTGGAGTTGCATGCATGGAGTGGAGCGCTGGCGCTCAGACTGCGGCTGCAACGGAGGCCACCCGGGATGGAACCAGGCATGGCGCGCTCCGCTGCGGCAAGCACTGGACGAACTCCGCGACGCGCTTGCGCCGCTTACCGAGCAAGAGGGTGCGAAGCTCTTCCACGATGTGTGGGCCGCGCGCGACGGGTATATTCAGGTGATCCTTGACCGGGACGAAGAGCCGGTGCAGCGCTTCTTCGACGAGCACCAAAGCCATCCGCTTACTGAAGCGGAGCGCGTGCGCGCGCTGGAGCTGATGGAATTGCAGCGGCACGCGCAACTGATGTACACCAGTTGCGGCTGGTTCTTCGACGACATTTCGGGAATTGAGACCGTGCAGGTGATTGCCTATGCCGCGCGGGTGCTGCAACTGGCGCAGGATCTGTTTGGCGAGCAGGCCGCGGCGCTGGAGCCGGCATTCCTGGCCCGGCTGGCTGAGGCCCGCTCCAACGTGGCCAGTGCGGGCGATGGCGCGCGCATCTACAAGGAAAAGATCGGCCTGCTGGAACTGGGCCTGGAGCAGGTGGCCGCGCACTACGCTATCAGCAGCGTTTTCTCATCGTATTCCGAGGAGACGGAGCTGTTCTGTTACCGCGTCCGCCGCATCTCCCACGACATCTACACCTCTGGCCGTGGACGCCTGGCACTGGGCCGGGCGCACATTGCCAGTGTCATCACCGGGCAGGCGCAGGGCTTTTCTTTTGCCGTGCTCCATTTCGGCGACCAGAACATTACCGCGGCCGTCAAAGCCTACAGCGAGAGCGACGCCGCAGAGTTCGACGCCTTTGCGGCCCAGGCCGCGGAGTTCGTGCAGCACGCGGACTTTCCCAAGGTCATTCGCCTGCTTGATCGCTATTACGGCCACGTGGATTACTCGCTGACCTCGCTGTTCACCGACGAGCAGCGGCGCATTGTGCAGCTTATTCTCAACTCCACGCTGTGGGATATTGAGAACTCGCTTACCACCATCTACGAGGATCACGCCAGCCTGTTGCACTATCTGTCGCAGGCCGGGCTGCCCAAGCCGCCGGCGCTCACCCTGGCCGCCGGATTTGCGATCAATGCGGGTTTGCGGCGGGCGTTGGAGGGCGATCCCATCGACCAGGCACTACTGCGCTCGTTCCTGCAACTGGCCAAGGCCGACCAAGTGCCGCTGGAGACGGCCACGCTCTCTTACATTGCCGACCAACGCATGAAGCGCGCCATGGTGGAGCTGCAACTGTCAGCCGGTTCGCTGGAGATGCTGGACCGCGCCTTGGGGCTGGCGCACACCCTGGCGGAGTTGCCCTTTGAGCCCAACCTGTGGCAGGCGCAGAACATCTGGTACGAGATTCTGCGCACTTCTCGCTATGCGCTCACCACCCTGGCCGCCGAAGATCGCCCCCGCTGGGACAAGAACTTCAGCGAACTGGGCACCTGCCTGTCGATCGATGTCACGGCTATCACCGCACAAGACCCGCAGGCGCTGACGACGGGGGACTAGCAAGGATTGCCAAGCGAGTCGGACGCACAAACCGCGGAGAGATGCTAGCTCTTCAACTGTTGACTGTTTTCGGCGTGTCGGCCATCAGACGGGTGGTTTTTCCAGAGCCGCGATTACCGCCTCAAGTTCCCTACGCAGGTCGGGAATATCACGTTCGATTACCTTCCAAACAACGTCGAGATCGATGGCGAAATACCCATGCGAAAGCTGGTTGCGCATACCGTAGATGGCCGCAAACGGAATTCCGGGGAACCTCGTAGTTGCATCGGGAGCCGCGTCGAGAAGATTCTGGACGCTTCGCCCAGAATCTCGAAATTGCGGATTACGGCATCCTGAAGAAGCCGGTCTGAAATAAAGCTCTCCGCGCTCTTACCGCGCGCGTATTCCTGAATCTGCCGGACTGCATCGAGCATGTGGCCGAGATAATCGCGCACTCTCAAGGGATGAGGATTCATACGGGCATGGCTTCGTCCAGCACTTTGTCGCGGAAGGATATAGGAAGAAACTTGGGCGTTCGGAGGTCCACTTTGATTCCTACTGTTGCCTCGATCTCTATCTGTAGCTTGGCGATGTCAAGCAGGCTGGTCTCGGGCGATGGATCGACAAGAATGTCCAGATCGCTTTCGTCCACATCGTCGCCGTGAATAACCGAGCCGAACAGACGCGGGTTTGCCATGCCGGATTGATGCACTAACCGGCGGATCGCATCGCGATGCTGGGGCAAAACCTCTGAAGGCCTCATGGGCACGCTTTTACCGCAACGGTCAGCTCTTCAACGCCACCCGGATGTGCAGTTCCTTCAACTGCTGCTCGCTGACTGTCGTCGGCGCGTCGGCCATCAGGTCGATGGCTTTGGCGGTCTTGGGGAAGGCAATCACTTCGCGCAGGCTGGGTGCGCCGGTCAGTAGCATCACGATGCGGTCCAGGCCCAGCGCGATGCCGCCGTGAGGTGGTGTGCCGTACTCCAGTGCATCCAGGAAAAACCCGAAGCGGGCGCGCGCCTCGTCGTCGCTGATGCCCAGCGACTGGAAGATCTGCTGCTGCACATCCTTGCGATGGATACGGATGGAGCCGGAGCCCAATTCGAGGCCGTTCATCGCCAGGTCGTAGCAGTTGGCGCGGACGCTCGCCGGATCGCTGAGCAGGTGGGCCATGTCGGCCTCAAACGGCGCGGTAAAGGGGTGGTGTGCCGGCATCCACTTCGCACTCGCCAGATCGTACTCGAACATGGGAAAGTCGGTGATCCAGATGGGGTGGAAGGCCGCACTGCCCTCGACTGTGCTGCCACTCTTTGGGTCGGCATCCGCAACAGCTTTTTCGGTCACGTGGAAGGCGCCGTGCTTCTCGGCATACTTCTTGGCCAGCTCGGTGCGGAAGTTGCCGGCGGCGGAGTAGACGTTGATCTCGCGCTCGCTGAGACGGCCGGGGAATTTGGTATCGCTGGCTTTGACCGGATGTGCCGGATCGCCGGCTACGACCACCACAAAATCGCCATCGGCTGCGCCGGTCAACTCCCGCACCTTGCTCGATGTGTCGGGAAAGCTCTTGGCCAGGCGCTTGAAGTCGTCGATGAACTTCGCACCCTTCTTCTGGTCGAACAGCGGGTGGTTGTCCTCGCGCTCCTTGCGGCTCAGCTCGCCCACGCCGGGAATGCACAGCGCCACCACCGGCAGCGCGGGATCAATTTGCAGTGTGGCCAGGGCAGCGTCAGGGAATGCGGAGCGCACATCGGTCAGTCCGGGCAGGCGCAGATCAGGCTTGTCACTGCCGTGCCGGCGCATGGAGTCGTCGTAGGTGATGCGCGGGAAGGGCGTCTGCAGCTTGACCCCGGCCGCGGCAAAGCCCGCCGCCAGAAACTGCTCCACCACGGCAAACACCGTCTCCTGGCGCGGGAAACTCATCTCCAGGTCAACCTGCGTGAACTCCAGTTGGCGGTCGGCCCGCAGGTCCTCATCGCGAAAGCAGCGGGCGATCTGGAAATAGCGGTCGAAGCCGGAGATCATGAGAATCTGCTTGAAGATCTGCGGTGACTGCGGCAACGCGTAGAACTCGCCGGGGTGCACACGACTGGGCACAAGAAAATCACGCGCGCCTTCGGGGGTCGACTTGGTCAGGATGGGGGTCTCAATCTCAAGAAACCCCTGCTTGCTGAGGCTCTCGCGGATGGCCAATGTAATCTGATGGCGCAGCCAGAAGTTGCGCTGCATCTCCGGGCGGCGCAAATCAATGTAACGGTATTTGAGCCGGACCTCCTCGTTCTGGATGGCTTCTTCCGAAGGCGAAAACGGCGCCAGGCGGGTGTCGTTCAACACCAGCAACTCCGTGGCTTCGATCTCGATCTCGCCGGTAGGCATTTTGGGATTGATGACGTCAGGATCGCGCAGGCATACCTTGCCCACCGCGGCAACCACATATTCGGGCCGAACCTGTTCGCCCTTGGCGTGGCCTTCGGGGGTTAATTCCTTGTCCAGCACAATCTGCGCGATGCCTGAGCGGTCGCGCAGGTCGAGAAAAATCAGGTTACCGTGGTCGCGGCGGCGATTTACCCAGCCCATCAGAACCACTTGTTGACCAGCCTGGGCAGCGCGCAAGTCGCCACATAGATGCGTCCGTTCAAGATTGCCTAGAAAATCGAGCACAACGAGTATCCTTTATCCCTTTAGAGGCTCGGCGAGAAATGCTGCCAGCTCGGCGCGAGGGACTTTAGTTTGTACGCCGGTAGCGAAGGTCTTCACAGTCAGGATACCGGATTGAAGCTCGTCTTCGCCCAGGATGACGATGGAGCGGGCGGTCTTGTCGGCGGCTTCAAAGGACTTCTTGAGCCGGAAACTGCCCTCGCCAAGCTCAATGTAGAGGCCGGTATGGCGCAGTTCGCGGGCCAGCGCCAGGGCAGCGGAGTTTAGCGACTCACCCAAGGGCGCGATATAGGCATCCACCTGCGGTGGGGCAGACTTTTGGTTGAGTTCCTGGGCGAGAAGCGTCAGAACCAACCGGTCTTCGCCCATAGCAAAGCCGATGCCCGGTGCGCGGGGTCCGCCGATGGCCTCACTCAGCCCGTCGTAGCGTCCGCCGCCCAACAGTGCGTTCTGCGCACCCAGGCCGCCGTGGGTGAATTCGAATGTGGTGCGGGTGTAATAGTCCAGGCCGCGCACCAGGCGGTGATTGCGGGTATAGGGCACGCCGGCTGCGTCCAGGGTCGCCGTCACCGCGGCAAAGTGGGCCTTCGAGGCTTCGTCGAGCGAGTCGTAAATCCTGGGCAAGGTCTCGATGATGGGCTGGTCCTCCGGCACCTTGCAGTCCAGCACCCGTAACGGATTGGTGACGGCGCGCCGCCGGCAATCCACACACATCTTGGGCGCGAGAGGGATGAGCGCTTCGCGAAGAGTTTGGTTATAACGTTCGCGATCCGCGGCTGAGCCTACGGAGTTGAGCTCCAGCGTCCAGCCCTTGATGCCCAACTCATCCAGCAGCGTGGCCAGCATCTCCAGGACTTCCGCATCCCGCAGAGGCGATTCGCTACCCGCCGAGGGCGGTCCGATGACTTCAGCGCCGATCTGCGAAAACTGGCGGTAGCGGCCTTTCTGCGGCCGTTCGCGGCGGAACTGCGGGCCAATATAGTAAAGCTTCTGCAATTGGCCGGTCTCGCCCAGCTTGTGCTCGATGTACGCGCGCACTACGCCGGCGGTGTTTTCAGGGCGCAGAGTCAGGGTCTGGGTCTTTTCCGACTGCGCCCGCGCGCGGTCCTCCCAGGTGTACATCTCTTTGGAGACAATATCGGTCTCCTCGCCCACGCTGCGTGCAAACAATGCGGTGTCTTCAAAAACCGGCGTGCGAATCTCGCCGAAGTTGTAGCGGGCAAAGACCGAGCGGGCAGTGGACTCGATGCGGTTCCACAGCGCGGTTTCCGGCGGCAACAGGTCGCGCGTTCCGCGCACGGCTTTCAGGGTTTGGCTCATGATGCTAACCTTTGGGGCAACCTCTTAGAATACTAGGTGGGAGCGATGATCCTTCATCTCGCTTCGATGGCCCGTGTTTCCCAGCGGTTGGACAATCCCGCGATAGCCGCCCTTCCCGGTCGCGGCCTTGACTCGCGAACTCTCCAGCTCCCGCGGTATTCTTGACCGAGCGGCAGGATCGAAGCGCAGAATTGAAGTGATGTCCCTTTCGCGCTTTCAGGAGGTCCCAGGATGCGCCTGATCCACGCCGTCTTCTTATTTGCTCTTGCCAGCCTCGCCATTCCGCTTTGCCGGGCGCAGAAGCAATCGGGTGCGGAGCCATTCTCGGGTGACATTGTTCTCCACTCCACCACCAATCTGGTGCTGGTGGATGTGGTGATCACAGACAAGGGCAAAGCTGTGCACGGCCTTGATCGGAACCGGTTCCACGTATTCGAGGATGGACACGAGCAGCTCATCGCTTCCTTTGATGAGCACCAGCCCGCGTCTGTGAAGGCTGCTGCCCCCACTCCGCCTGCGATGCTGGCCTCGTTGCCGCCCCACACATTCAGCAATGTCCCCGCCTACCTTGAAGACAGCGCGGCCAATGTGCTGTTGCTGGATGAGCTGAACACACCCGCGGAAAACCGGGAGTTTCTGCGCCAGCAGATGCTCGAGTACCTGGGCACGGTCCAGCCGGGGACGTCATTGGCAGTCTTTACGCTAACTTCAGAGTTGCGGATGGTGCAGGGCTTTACCGGCGACGCTTCCCAGGCGACAAAGGTCCTCGAGAGCATGAAGCATGAGGATTTCGGAGGCCACCTGAGCGACCAGAAGAAAAGCGTGGATATTCCGGACTTCTATGTCCATGTTCGCCCGCCCGAATATGACCCGCTGACCGACGGCAGGCCACAGATCACGGTGGTGGCCGTGCAGCAGCTCGCCCGCTATCTGAAGCTCATCCCCGGACGTAAGAACCTGATCTGGTTCGCCGGCACCTTCCCTGTTGCATTCGATCCCGGCGCCTCGCTGTCGGCAGCTCAGGTAGCTGTCTATCCCGTTGACGCGAGAGGCATCATGTCGTTGGTGGGCACGCACGCGAGCGACCGGTACGGGGAATACGGAGGGGGAATGGAGGGCGACGAATATAGCAAAGACCAAATCAAGGCGGAACATGCTGCGATGGAGCAGTTTGCGGAACAGACCGGCGGACGGGCGTATTTCAATACCAACGGGCTCAGAGAGGCCGTTGCGGGCGCCGTTGAAAATGGCTCAAGCTATTACACCATCGGCTATGTTCCGGCCGCCAAAATGCTGGATGGTAAGTTCCGCAGCATCAAGGTTCATCTGGACAGCGGCAGTTATGAACTCGCCTACCGGCGCGGATATTATGCTGTTCCGCCGGATCAGCCCTCCACCCGCGACGACCCGATGCAGCCGAGTCAATTGACCGAGTCCGTGGTCCACGGCGCTCCGGCGGCCACGCAGATTCTGTTTCAGGCGAGAGTGTTGCCGGCGACCGACCCGCTGCTGCGCGGAACCAGCGTGCCGCCGGGTCCGGCGGGAGAAATGGCGGCTGACCTTAAAGCGCCCGTGCAACCCACCATCATCGACATCAACTTGGACCCTCAAGGTCTTGGCTTTAGCGAAACGCCGGAAGGCACGCACCGGGCACGAATCGAGTTCACCCTGGCGGCATATGATTCCGGAGGCAGACGCGAGAATTACCTTCTCCGCGGTGTCCAATTGAACATCAAGCCAGACCAATTCAGGCGGATCATGGCTGAAGGAGTTCCCATTCGCCTCGCGCTCGATCTGCCTACCGGTCAAAGCTCTCTGCGCATCGCTGTCTACGATCTGGGTGCGGGCAGGGTCGGCTCGCTCGAAGTGCCGGTAACGGTGGCGGCGAAATAAGACTGGAACTTGAACGGTGGTCGGCCCGTGGGAGATCAATAATCATCCTTGCCCCATCGGGAAGTCAGCTATGCACCTGTTTCATACCCGGGCCAGGATTGGGGCTTCACTCTGAGCTGGTTGCCAGCCGCCAGGCTGCTGAACTCGCTCGCCAACACGAACAGATGGCCAAGGACGCAGAACAGAAGTAAGTCTCGGGCGTTCTGCACCAGGCATCGATCTACGCCTCCACACACGCCCCTGCCTGCCGGTAGACCAAGCCGGCAGATGGAGGGCGATTTGTGTCCAAGTGCGCCACTGCGTTGCTTTTGCACCCTGCAACGGGAGTGCCGCATCCAAATTGGCATGGATTACCGTCTTCTTGGAGGCTCTGGCCTCAAAGTTCCAGTTCTCAGTTTTGGCGCCGGTACGTTTGGCGCGGGCAGCGATTTCTTCAAGGCATGGGGCGCGACGGCGGACGCTGCCGAGGCTCGGCGGATTGTCGATATCTGTCTCGAGGCCGGGGTCAACTTGTTTGACACAGCCGATGTCTATTCCGATGGCCGCTCGGAAGAGGTGCTGGGCAAGGCTCTCAAAGGCAAGCGCGACCGGGCGCTGATCTCCACCAAGGCAACCTTCCGGCTGGGTGACGGACCCAACGATGCAGGTTCCTCGCGCTACCACCTGCGCCGCTCGCTCGAAGGCAGTTTGCGGCGCCTGGGCACCGACTACGTTGACATCTACCACATGCACGGCTTCGACGCGCAAACCCCCATCGACGAGGTGCAGGACACGCTGCACACGTTCGTCCGCGAGGGCAAGGTGCGCTACATTGCGGCGTCGAATTTCTCCGGCTGGCACCTGATGAAGTCCCTGGCCGTGGCCGACCGCTACGGCTGGACACGGTTTGTGGCCCACCAGGTCCACTACTCGCTCATAGGGCGCGATTACGAGTGGGAACTGATGCCGCTGGGTCTGGACCAGAAGGTGGGCGCCCTGGTGTGGAGTCCGCTGGGCTGGGGCCGCCTGACGGGCAAGATTCGCCGCGGCCAACCGCTGCCCAAGGTGAGCCGCCTGCACAAAACCGCTGACTTCGGACCCCCGGTGGCGGACGAACACCTCTACAAGGTGGTGGACGCGCTGGACGTTGTAGCGGCAGAAACCGGCAAGACCGTTCCCCAGGTGGCGCTGAACTGGCTGCTGCAGCGGCCAACTGTTGCGTCGCTGATTATCGGAGCAAGGAACGAGCAGCAGTTGCGGCAGAATCTGGGTGCGGTGGGCTGGAACCTGACCGCAGACCAGGTGGCCACACTGGACAAGGCCAGCGCCACCCAGTTGGCTTATCCCTATTGGCACCAGCGACAGAACGGTGAGCGGAACCCGTCGCCGGTGTAAGCCTAGGCGACAACCTCTTTCAGATAAATATCCGTGTAGTCCAGGTAATTTTGTGCATATTCGAGGATCAGGGCACGGTCTTTGTCGTCCAGTTCGCGGCGCAGTTTGGCGGGGACGCCAGCCCAGAGCGTACGTGGCGGCACTTGGGTGTGCTCTGGGACCACCGAGCCGGCGGCGATAATGCAGCCCTCGCCGATGCGGCTGTGGTTCAGAATGGTGGCGCCGATGCCGATCACAACCATGTCCTCGACCACACACCCATGCACGGTGGCGTTGTGGCCGATGGTGACCCAGTCGCCCACGATGACCGGGTAGAGGTTGCGCTGGCCGTGGAGCACACAACAGTCCTGAACGTTGGAGTGCGCGCCCACACGAATGGAATGCACGTCGCCGCGCAAAACCGCGTTCATCCACACCGAGGAGCGCTCCCCGAGGGTGACGTCGCCGATGACCTGGGCGGATGGATCGACGTAGCAACTGGCGGGAATCCGGGGAAGATGACCCTGGTAGCTGCGGATCATGAAATCGAGACCTCAGGGGCAAGTTTAAAGCACAACCGAAGGCGGGAGACAGCCCCCCAACGCGCCCGATTCCAGCCCTTGGTGATGCTGAAAGAAGCGACAAATCGACCCAATCCGGGAAAATGAACGTGCGACAAATCAATTTGGGCTGGGAAACGACTACTTTGAGGGGGATAATGGGGCTGCGATTCGCCCTACGTTCAAGAATTCCAGTATCATTAAAGAGCCCCTTGGCAGGTTTGGAGGTGGGATTCTTTTGGCAGAGGTTCGCATACAGGAAGGCGAGCCGCTCGAAAATGCGCTGCGCCGGTTCAAGCGGAAGGTACAGCAGGAGGACATCATCAAGGAAGTCAAGCGTCACTCCTACTACCTGAAGCCCGGTGAGAAGCGCCGCGTGAAAGCGGCATTAGCGCGCAAGCGGAATCGCAAGAAAGCTCGCAAAGAGCAGGACTAGGGCAGAAACCGGAGTAGAATGCTTTCGCGGTGTGTATTCGAGGTGACTTCTTCTTGAGGGAAGAGCCGCTTCAAGGAATTGCAGGCGGGGGTGAATCTACTCTGCTTTCGCTCTGTTTCAACCGAATCGTGACAGCCGCCCCGGCGGCGCCTGCGGATACAACGACAGGCGGCGCCAGAAAGATTGCTAAGAGCAAGGTGGCTCGTCACGATTCGCTGTTTTGCCTTGATTGACCTGCCAGGATGCAGCGTGGCAGGGTGAACGTAGTCCGCCCGCTGCTGCGGGCAGACAAACAATTTGCCGCTGTCCTTGTCGCGGCCCGGGCCCTGGTTATTGAAAGCAGCACGAAGACTAGGGAGACGGGACCGGCAGAGCTCTCATGTTGAAGGCCGATGTCAGCGTTTTTCCCTCTTCGGGGGAAGCCGGCCATGGAATTTACCGACAGAGTGTTGAAGTGTATTGATTGCGGCGCCGAATTCGTTTTCACGTCCGGCGAGCAGCTATTTTTCCACGACAAGCAATTCAAGAACGACCCAAAGCGCTGCAAACAGTGCAAGGCGAAGCGTGTGAGCGGAGGCGGGCGAGTTCGGTCGGAGACGCGCACCACGTGTTCGGAGTGCGGCGCGGAGACCACGGTTCCCTTCAAGCCCACCCAGGGCAGGCCGGTGCTCTGCCGGTCCTGCTTCCAAAAGCAGGCGAAGCCGGTTGTTGCGCCTCCTTCTAGCGTAATGCAGAGCTGAAGAGCAGGTCCCCTTTAAATCCCGATGGGAACCCGGCCGCGCGGACCAGTGTGGCCAATTGTGCCCAGTGGCGCTGGCTGTGGAAGAGCGCATGCGCCAAGACCTTGCGGCGTGAGACGGTGCGGTGTTCCGGCGGAATCCAATCGAAATTCAGAACGAATGGGCTGTCCCAGCTTGCTTCTGGAGTGGCCAGCAAGTCGCTGAAGATTGCCACCGCCTTCAGATGCAATTCGAAGAGCGCTGGCAACGGGCCGGAAGGCATCTCTTCGCGGGGCATCTCGGGCCGGCCAGCCAGGCGCTGACTCCAGCGGAGTTCCACTCCCCAGATGTGGCGCACGAACTCCTGCACATTGGCCGTGCCCCCGATACCGCAGGGCAGTTGGAGCAGCGCTGGGTTGGCATCAAGGTGCAGCTTCCAGAAGTTGGAAGACTCCCGATTCCAAGCCAGCAGTTCTTCAAGCGAAATAGCGGTTGTCATGGTTTCCTCCCCAATGCCCGATGGCCGATATCGCGACGATAGTAGATGCCTTCAAACTGAATTTTGACCAGTGCCTCATAGGCGCGGGCCAGCGCCTCATCCAGCGAGTCGCCGGTCGCGGTGACGCCCAGAACGCGGCCACCTGCGGTCACAAGCTGGCTGCCCAGCCGTGCTGTACCGGAGTGGAAGATCTCCACCCCAGGAACGTGGGCGGCGGCGCCCAGTCCGCTGATGGGAAACCCTGTCTTGTAGCTGCCGGGGTATCCGGACGAGCTGGCCACCACGCAGGCCGAGGCGCCGTGGCTCCAGCGCAGCTCCGTTTCCGCCAGCCGTCCGTCCACGCAGGCCTCCAGCGCGTCCATCAGGTCGCTTTCCAGCCGCAGCAGGATGGCCTGAGTCTCAGGATCGCCGAAGCGGGCGTTGTACTCCAACACCTCGGGGCCGCGCGCGGTCATCATCAGCCCGCAGTAGAGCACGCCTGTAAAGGGAGTGCCTTCCTCCGCCATGGCGCGCACTGTGGGTTCGGCAATGTGGCGCAGAACCCACTCCGTCATGCCGGGATCGAGCATTGCGTCGGTGGAGTAGACGCCCATGCCGCCGGTGTTGGGTCCAGTGTCGCCCTCGCCGATGCGCTTGTGGTCCTGCGCGGGGGCCAGCGGCGCCACGTGCTTGCCGTCGGTCAGGCACAGAAAGCTGATTTCCTCGCCTTCCAGGAATTCCTCGATCACCACCTGCTGCTCGGCCGCGCCCAGCAGCGCGCCACTGAACAAACCGTGAGCGGCCTCGATAGCCGTGTTGCGCGACGCGCAAATGATCACTCCCTTGCCCGCGGCCAGCCCGTCGGCCTTAACCACGATGGGCGGATGGAAAAACTCGATGGCCTTTTCAAACTCGGCTGAGCTGGTGCACACCGCGTAGTTGCCGGTGGGAATCTGGTTGCGCTTCATGAATTGCTTGGCAAACCCTTTGCTCGATTCCAGCCGCGCCGCGTCGCGCGTGGGTCCAAAGACGCGCAAACCACGCTCCCGCAGCGCGTCTACAATGCCCAGCGACAGGGGCAGTTCCGGTCCCACGATGGTCAGGCCGGGCTGCTCCGCCTCGGCAAGACGAACCATGGCGTCCAGGTCCTTCAGGTCCACTGCAACGCAGCGGGCAATCTGCGCGATGCCGCCGTTGCCCGGCGCGCACACCACCTCTGTGACCCGCTCGCTGCGTTTTACCGCCCAGGCCAGCGCATGTTCGCGCCCCCCTGAACCCAGGATCAGAACTTTCATTGGTTTTGCTTCCCCCCGACAGGTTATCTGAGCAAACCGGGGGTGGGATGTCAAACCGCGCGCTTCGCAATCGGAGCAGCGCCACTCCCCTATACTTGTGCGTGGACCGGCATCTTCATGCGCCTGAACCGGTTCTGAAGACGCGCCATGACCGAAAGCCGCATTAAACCCTATCGCGAACAGGTGGCCGAGCAGGAGCGGCGCGAACAGCAGCGGCACGATTACCGGCGCAACCAGGTATTTGGGCTTCTTCTACTGGCGTCGGCCATCCTGGCGTGGTGGCTATTCCATACCAATCCAAAGTGGATTTTCCCCACGGGCTGGTGGAGGCCATGAGCACGGAGCCCACGGCAAACGGCAGATGCGCAGAAACGCAGCCCCTTGCTGTGTTGCTGCTCGGTCCCACAGGCAGCGGCAAAACCGCGCTCTCGCTCAACCTCGGCGAGCGGTTTGGCGGGGAGATCGTCAGTTGCGACTCGGTAGCCGTTTATCGCGGCATGGACCTGGGCACGGCCAAGCCCACTGCCGAAGAGCGGGCACGCCTGCCCCATCATCTCATCGATGTAGCCCCGCCGAACCAGCCCTTTACCGCCGGCGAGTACAGCCGCCGGGCGCGGGCGGCGCTCAAGGAGATTGCGGCGCGTGGCCGGTTGCCGATTGTCACCGGAGGAACCGGCCTCTACCTGCGCGCACTCACCGAGGGACTGTTTGCCGGGCCTGCGCGACAGGACGATCTGCGCAGGCGCCTGCGCCGTAGCCATGCGCGCCACGGTGCGGCGTGGCTGCACCGACTGCTCGGCAGGCTCGACCCCGCTTCGGCCGCCCGCATCCATGCCAACGACACTCCCAAGCTGATTCGTGCGATTGAGATTTGCCTGGCCACGCGCGAGCCGTTGTCGCAGATGCTCTCAAAAGCCTCGGCGAAGGACCCTCTCACCGGCTTCCGCCTTCTGCGCATCGGCCTCAATCCGCCGCGGCAGGCGCTCTACGACCGGCTCAACCGCCGCGCCGCCGCCATGTTTGCCGCCGGGTTGATCGAAGAGACGCGAGGCTTGCTGGCCCGCTATGGGCCGGTCACTACGCTTGACTCCCTCGGCTACCGCCAGGCACTTGCCGTGATCGCGGGGACTCTGCGCGAAGAGGACGCAATCGTCGCCGCGCAGCAAGGACATCGCAACTATGCCAAGCGTCAGTTGACCTGGTTTCGCCGCGAACCGGATGTGCATTGGATTGCGGACTTTGGCGATGAACTGCAGACCCAGAGCGCGGCCGCCGCCCTGGTTCAGGCCGCGCTTGTGCCGGGCTTTACCGGTTGACGGATGCGGCAGCGGGTGCGCCCGAGGGCGGTGTCACGTCTGCTCTTATCCGCTCTCCGCATCCGTTAGACTGGACGCTGAAATGCCGCGCTCCCATGGATCGCGGTAAGTGTGCAGGCAAGCGGGACTTCCAGCGGGAGATTCTGCCCCAGGGAATCATTTTTTGCGACAGTCGCTTCCTGCCTGGAGTGGTGGCTCGTTTAAGAAAGCTCGTGCGCTCATGAATCATCGCGTTGTGCTGGCAACCTTGGCTTTTCTTCTTATTCCCTTCGCGGGATTGCAATGCACTCGCCAAGCCCTGGCCCAAACCCAGCCGGCAAACTCTGAGGCGGCTGGCCTGAAGCAGTGGCCTTCGCAGCCCCCCGCGGGCAGTCCGTTTGAGTCGTCGACCGAGCTGACCGGCATAGTGTTTACCGGAAGATATGCGCAATATGGTCATGCGGATACCTGGTATCCCTCCTGGGCGGCGGATGGAAACCTGTATTCACCATGGACGGACGGCGAGGTGAACGGGATAACCTCATCTTCCGGCGGCCAGGCTCCCAGGACCGGTTATGCTACGATTCGCGGCGATGACCCTCTGCATCTTGAAATTACGAATGCCGCGACTTATCCTGCCAGCGCGGTACCCTATGAAGGCAGATATCCATCGGCTAACTTGACTTACAAGGGGGTCTGGTACTACGGAACTTACTGCCTGCACGAGACACCGGGTAAACATCTGAACTGGGATGTGCTGGGCCCGTTTGTAGGATTTCGCTACTCGACGGATTACGGAAAGAGTTGGCACGAGACAAGTCATACGCCCGCTCATCCGCTCTTCTCCGAGCCGGATCATTTTGCGGGCAAAGTCAAAATGGGTGCTCCGCATGTTGTCGACTTTGGCCGTGAGATGCAGTATTCGCCGGACGGCAAGGCTTATCTCGTCGCGCATGGCTCGTCAGATCCGGACCCCAACCCTCGCGATGCGGACCTAAGCTGGATTACAGGAGATGAGATATACCTGGCCCGCGTGAAACCCAGTCCGCATAACATCGACACCGCCGCGAAATATGAGTTCTTCGCCGGTTATAACCGCCGAGGCGAGGCCATCTGGACCCATAACTTCGCATCCATCAAGCCCATGCTTAAGTGGGACAATCATATGGGTTCTGTAACCATGACCTATGATGCTCCGTTGAAGAAGTATCTGCTTGTAGTCACCGACGGGGGAACTACGATATCAAAGTTTGACACGTACATCCTGGAGTCGTCACAAGTTAGCGGGCCGTGGAAACTGGTAACTTATATGAAGAACTTTGGCGAGCAAGGTTACTTTGTCAACTTCCCGTCGAAGTTTATAAGTCAGGACGGGAAAGTGGCGTGGCTGTCTTACTCGGCCAACTTCACCAACGGCCCCAACGGCTCTCATTACGAATCAAATCCCGCCGGTGGAGGATATTGGTGGACGCTCCAGGAGGTTCATCTACTTGGGCCTGCGCAGCCGCAGTAAGCGATGGGGTTCTTCTGCGTGGGCACCCCGCCTGGCAGCTTTGCGCTGTAATGCGCAACCGGCGGCCATTTAAACTAAGCAATATCAGGCGCGGTGCCGGATTCCTGCGAGCGCCCGGAACGGAGTTCTGATGGCAGAGACCATCTACGACGTGGCCATTATCGGCAGCGGGCCGGGCGGCTACACCGCGGCCATTCGCGGCGCGCAGTTGGGGCTGAAGGTGGTGCTCATCGAGTCAGACAGCGTGCTCGGTGGCACGTGCCTGCACGTGGGCTGCATCCCCACCAAGGCTCTGCTGTTTAATGCCGACATCTGGGACCACGTGAAGCACGCCGAAGAATATGGCATCGACGGCCTTGGTACGCCTGCGCTCAACTGGCAGAACGTACTCAAACGCAAGAGCGCCATCGTCGCCAGGCACACCAAGGGCCTGGAATTCCTGATGAAGAGACTCAAAGTCACCATTCTCAGAGGTTTTGGGCGGCTCACCGGCAGTGCACAAGACGGCATACAAACGGTCGAACTCTCTTCCAGCGGCGAGACCAGCCTGGTGAAGGCGAAAAACATCATTGTGGCCACCGGATCGGAAGCGAAGACGATCTTCGGCCTCGCACCGGATGACCGCATCCTCACCAACATCGAGATTCTTTCCATCCCCCAGCCGCCCAAGTCGCTCATCGTGATCGGGGCGGGCGCGGTGGGCGTGGAGTTTGCTTCAATCTTCCGCAGCTTTGGCGCTGACATCACCATCGTGGAGTTCCTACCGCGCATGGTTCCGGTCGAGGACGAGGAGATTTCAAAGGAACTGACGAGGCTGTTCAAAAAGCGCGGCATCGACATCAACACCGGCGCGAAGGTGGAGAAGATTGAGAAGACCGGGACCGGCGTGAAGGTGACGTGGACCGACGCCAACGGCAAGACCCAGGAGAAGGAGGCCGAAAAGGTGCTGGTGGCTGTGGGCCGCGCCCCACGCACTGAGGGTATCGGCCTGGAGAAGACTCGCATCGAGCTCGACCGCGGCTTTATCAAGGTGAATGAAGCTCAGGAGACAGCCGAGCCCGGCGTCTTTGCCATCGGCGACATTGTGGCCGGGCTTCCGCAGTTGGCCCACGTGGGCGCCATGAGCGGCATCGTAGCCGTGACGAAGATTGCCGGCCGCGCCTTTCGCCCTGTGCGCCGCGACCGTATCCCCGGCGCCACCTACTGCGAGCCGCAGATCGGCTCGGTGGGGCTCACCGAAGCCCAGGCCAGGGAGAAAGGCCATGCCGTCAAGGTGGGCAAGTTCCCCTTTGCCGGCAACTCGAAGGCTACGATTTTGGGCAATCATGACGGCTTTGTGAAGATTGTCGCGGACGCACAATACGGCGAAATCCTGGGCGTGCACATCATTGGCCCGCAGGCCACGGAACTGATTGCCGAAGCGGTAGCCGTGATGGAGCTTGAAGGCACGGTGGACGAGCTGATGTTCACCATCCACGCGCATCCCACGCTGGCCGAAGCGATGCTCGACGCTTACGGCGCGGTGGAGGGCATGGCGATTAACGCGTAAGGATTTACGCCGGACAACACGCTCGTGCCCGAAACTGCCTGGCAGCCAAAAGCCGCCGGATCGGAGAGTTACTTCCGGATTGGGGGTGATCCGCCTGGAGTCCCAAGTCCGAGACCTCGCGCAGCTCAATGTGTGCTTATGGCGATGTGGCATCAACCGGGATCCGATGATCTGCTAAGCCAACCTTCCCGTTCCTTGGACATGCGTTTCAGCTTTCAGATCAGCTCGCATGCCATTCAGAATCAGCTGTAAACCGTGCTCGAAAGTCGCATTGCGATCAGACAGGGCCTTTACCGATGCATAGAACAGTGGGCTGCTCTTGATTGTCTTGCCACCGGTCCGAGGTTGGCGGTGCCTTGGCCCGCGCTGCTCTTCGAACACAGAGCCCAACGTGTAGCTTGTGACGGTGAAAAAACCTTGTATGGCATCGGCCCCACTGAAGCCCGAGGCTATCAACCTACTCAGAAGCCGTTCCATAAAGACGAAATGCTCTGCTTGCGGACTGGCGGACGTGAGAACCAAGGCCCCGTCGCGGCGCGAAAGCATTGTCTGTCTCCACGACCTTGCAATCGCTTCCAACCACGAATCCCACGCCAGTTCATCCGGCAAGTCGTCTATAGGAAACGGGATGGAGATGGCTTTTGCAATTGCATCGATGAGAGCCTGCTTGTTCTGGAAATGCCAGTAGAGCGCCGAAGCATGGACACCGAGCTCATCGGCGAGGCGCCGCATGGAGAGAGATTCAAAGCCAATTTTGTCGAGGAGGCGCAATGCCGTCTGTACGATGCGGGCTTGATCGAGGCGCATGATGTGCACATGATGGCAGAAACGGCTTGACAATTCAACAGTGTTCAGGCGATTCTGATTGGGAATTGAACACTGTTCAAGTTTATGTTGCGACGATACTCGCGGAGCGTTGCCGCAGGAATAGGAAACAGCCATGTCGACACTTGAGATTACTGCCCCTAGCGATTGGAGAGAGGCAGTGCAGAGAACTGAAAATGCGAAGAATGCTGCGATCAAGAATTCAAGGAAGCTCGATCCGCTGGCGGGCAACTTTGTATGGTCCGGAAAAATTCTGCCTGGAACTCTTGGGCCCGGCGCTCCACAGGCGGAAATGTCCGGGCGAACGGAAGGTGCCTGGGTCAACGATGGGCTCTATCTGCTGATTCAAGGTGATTATCGATTCAGCACTGAGGAGATCAGTGGAAGCTTCTGGAAGTTCGGCTATTTTCTTGGGTACGATCCTCTCGCCAAGCGGTATCGTCAATGGTTGGCGGACAATGTTGGCATGGCGATCAAGGATTGCACGCTGACGGGGACTCGCCTGATTGTTGACTTTCCTCCCGATGCGCGGATTCAAAGCGGTGGACATACGATCGTGTTCCGACAGACCTACGACTGGGGTGAAGCGAAAGTAATCAAGAACACCTTCGAAATCCGGGTGGATGAAGGCGAATGGGTATTAGTAGCTGATCTGGTTGGTCACAGGCAGTAGGTAAAATGACGGCACTGCCAAACACTAGTGCGAAAGCAATTCTGGCCACAAATCAGGGTCGCGGCCGAATGGTGGACAAACGGTCAGCTCTTCCGCCAACTGAATTCCGGTTTCCATTCGATAGCACTTTTCACAATTCCGTCGACTGGCTCTCGACCAGCGTTTTGCACTTCGCGATGAACTCGGCAAGCGGCTTTGAGCCCTGGTCGCCTTTGCCGCGGGTGCGCACGCTCACCGTTCCGGCCGCCTCTTCCTTGTCGCCAAAGACCAGGATGTAGGGCGTCTTCTGGTTGGCAAGGTCGCGGATCTTGGCGTTCATCTTCTCGTTGCGGCCGTCCACTTCCACACGAAGGCCCGCCTCTTTGAGAGCCGCTTCGACCTTCTTGGCGTATTCCAGGTGCCGCTCGCTGATGGGCACCAGGCCCACCTGCACTGGCGCCAGCCACAGCGGAAAGGCTCCCGCATAGTGCTCAATGAGCACACCAAAGAAGCGCTCCACCGAGCCAAACAGCGCGCGGTGAACCATCACCGGCTGGTGGCGCTCGCCGTCCTCGCCCACGTATTCCAGCTCAAAGCGCGCCGGCAGGTTGAAGTCGAATTGCACCGTGGATAGCTGCCATAGCCGGCCCAGCACGTCCACCAGCTTCACGTCGATCTTGGGCCCGTAGAATGCAGCTTCGCCGGGAATGGTCTTGTAGGGGATGCCCTTGCGCTTGAGCACGTTTTCAAGCGATTGCGTGGCGAATTGCCAATTCTCGTCCGAACCCACGTAATGGGCGCGGTCTTTGGGATCCCACGTGGAGAGTTCGACCTTGAATTCATTGAAGCCGAATGTCTTCAGCACCGCTTCGGCAAAATCGATGCAGGCGTCGACTTCGCTCTCGATCTGTTGCGGGGTACAAAAAATGTGTGCATCGTCCTGCGTAAAGCCCCGCACTCGCAATAGCCCATGCATCGTTCCAGAGCGCTCGTAGCGATACACGTTGCCCAACTCGGCGTAGCGCACCGGCAAGTCTCGATAACTCTTGGGCGAGTTCTTATAGATGAGGATGTGGAATGGACAATTCATGGGCTTCATGCGGTAATTCGCATCGTCCAATTCCATGGGCGTGAACATGTTCTGCGAGTAGTAGCCCTCATGGCCTGAGGTCTGCCATAGATTCACGCGCGCGACGTGCGGCGTGTAGACAAGCTGATAGCCGCGCCGCAGGCACTCCTCGCGCATCCAGTCCTCCATGATCTTGCGGATCATGGCGCCCTTGGGATGCCAGAAGATCAGTCCCGCGCCGGCCAGTTCCTGAATACTGAACAGGTCAAGTTGCTTGCCCAGCACGCGATGGTCGCGGCGGGCCGCTTCTTCCAGCCGCGCAAAGTGAGCATCCAGATCCTTCTTCGAGAAGAATGCCGTGCCATAGATGCGTTGCAACTGCGGATTCTTCTCATCCCCCAACCAGTACGCACCGGCCAGCCCAGTTACCTTCACGGCTTTTACGCGGCCTGTGGAGGGCACATGCGGGCCGCGGCAAAAGTCCACAAACTTGCCGTTGCGATAGAAGCTGACCTGGGAGCCGGGCTCAGTGAACCTGGTGACGAAGTGGGTCTTCATGAAGTCCCCGTCGCGCTCAAACTCTTCCAGGCTCTTCTCTCTCGGAGCAAATTCGTGCAGGAAAGGCTCATTCCGCGCGACCACCTCGGCCATCTTGATTTCAATCGCAGCCAGGTCTTCGGGCGTAAATGGCTTTTCCCGATAGAAGTCGTAAAAGAAGCCCTGGTCCGTCGCGGGCCCGTGTCCAAGCTTGGTCTCGGGGAACAGTTCCAGCACCGCCGTGGCCAGCACGTGGGCGGCGGAGTGGCGGACGACTTTCAGCGCCTCAGGGTCATTCTCCTTGACCAGCTCCAGACGTGTGTCGGCAGTCAGCGGAGTGGCCAAATCCACCAGGCGCGGTGCGGCGGAGTCCTCGGCGGCATACATTGCTGCCTCCGCCGAATCGCCGTCGGAGACGTGGCTTTCGTTGGCAGTGCCTGTGACGGGCGTGAGCCGCGCCACCACGGAGGCCGCGGCCAGGCGTGGCGAAATGGAGTTGGCAATCTCAAGAGGCGTGGTGCCCGCAGGCACTTCGCGAACAGCCCCATCGGGCAGATAAATTGAAATGGTTTGCGTGCTCATAATGATGACGGGTCCTGTCGTTTCCGGCGGTGGTGTGCGCTCACAGCAAGTAGCGGCAACTCTTAAGGATATACCGGTAACGCGCCAATCTTGACCTGGGCGCAGGCTCTTTCAGGCGGCGGAAGCGTGGATTCAAGCCATTTTTCAAACGGCGCCTCTTGCAATAACCCGCACCGGGGGTCTAGGCTATCTCCATGCATCGATGTCGCTAACGCCGCCCTGGTGAGAGCTCCGATGCCCGATGTGCGCTTTGTACGCGCGGTCTTTCCTGCCTGACAGCTCCACCACCATCCCCAACACATCAAAAACATGGTCCGGGACCATTTTCCCTGAAATGAAGGAGAAGAACATGGCGCGTATTGCCGCGAATGTAACGGAATTGATTGGACACACCCCGCTGGTGCGGCTGAATCGCGTGGCGGCTGGATTGCCTGCCACCGTGGTGGTGAAACTGGAAAGCCAGAATCCTGTGAGCAGCGTGAAGGATCGTATCGGCCTGGCAATGATCGAAGCTGCCGAGAAGTCCGGCAAGATCAAGCCCGGCGAGACCGTACTGATTGAGCCCACCAGCGGCAACACCGGCATTGGCTTGGCGTTTGTGGCCGCCGTCAAGGGCTATAAGCTGATCCTCACCATGCCGGAGACGATGAGCGTGGAGCGCCGCGTGCTGCTTCGCGCGTTTGGCGCCGAACTCGTGCTCACTCCCGGTCCCAACGGCATGAAAGGCGCCATCGCCAAGGCCGATGAAATCCTGGCCAAGACGCCGAACGGCTTTATCCTGCAGCAATTCAACAATCCGGCCAACCCGGCCATTCATTTGGCCACCACCGGACCAGAGATTTGGGACGATACCGACGGCAAGGTGGATATCTTCGTCTCCGGCATTGGCACCGGTGGCACCATTACCGGCGTGGCCCAATACATCAAGCCGCGCAAGGCCTCGTTCAAGGCCGTCGCCGTCGAGCCTACCGATAGTCCTGTGCTCTCGGGTGGCAAGCCCGGCCCGCACAAAATTCAGGGCATCGGCGCCGGCTTCGTACCTGCCGTGCTCGACACCAAGCTCATCGACGAGATCATTCAGATATCCAATGATGAGGCCATCGCCACGGCGCGGCGGCTGCCCCTGGAGGAGGGGCTGTTTGTGGGCATCTCTTCAGGTGCGGCGCTGGCGGCAGGGTTGAAGCTGGCGGCGCGGCCCGAGAATGCCGGTAAGCTGATCGTGGTGCTGCTGCCGGACTTTGGCGAGCGCTACCTCTCGAGCGTCCTGTTTGACTCGCTGCGCCAGGAAGTGCTGGCCTTGCCCACGCAACCGGTTACGCTATAGGAAGCCTGGCCGGGTCGCACGGCCTCGCGGTTCGAACTTCAAGGCCATGGATCTGTTCCAACGCATGCGCGAAGATGTGAACTCTGTTCGGGAGCGCGATCCCGCTGCGCGCTCCCGGCTGGAGGTCCTGCTCTGCTATCCGGGGCTGTGGGCGGTGTGGATTCACCGCGTCTCCCACAAGCTGTGGCGTGTCCGCCTGCGATTGCCGGCGCGGATACTCTCGCAGGTGGGCCGCTTCTTCACCGGCGTCGACATCCATCCCGGTGCGTTGCTGGGTCGCAGGCTGTTTATTGACCACGCAACCGGCGTGGTGATCGGCGAAACGGCCATTGTGGGCAGCGACGTGACCATGTACCAGGGCGTGACGCTGGGCGGAACCGGCAAGGGCCACGGCAAGCGCCACCCCACGGTTTGCGACGGGGTCTTTATCGGCAACAATGCCAACGTACTGGGCAACATCACAGTGGGCGAGAACTCCCGCGTAGGCGCGGGCTCGGTGGTCTTGACCGACGTTCCGCCCAACTCCACCGTGGTGGGCGTTCCGGCGCACATCGTCTATCGCAACGGCGAGCGGGTGCTCCTCACCGATCCACACGACATCAAGGATCCGCTCTCCGACGCCCTGATCGCCCTTTCTGTCCGCGTTGAAGAGCTGGAAGAGCGGCTCGGTGCGGAGCCCGGGCGTGAGGAGCCTTTCGCTGCCGAAACCGCCGAACGCGAGGCCTACCGCGTGGAGCTGGAGAACCTGCGCGGCTATGTCTCAATGGGCGAAGGCATCTGAAGCGGCGCCGCCCGGTGCTACAGTGGTTTCGTCTTCATTCTTCCGCCGGGGTCCTTTTTCTTGCCGGGTTTTCGCGCGCTGTTCGTGGTCTTGCTTCCGCTTGCTGGCGCCGCCTTTGCCGCCCCTCGCGTTCAGCCCGTGCCGGTTCCCCCGGAGATGCGTTCCTCGGCCTTCACGGTTACGGTGAATGGCAAGCCGGTGGACGTGGCACATGCCGCGGCAAGTTATGAGTTTGCCAGTTTCGACATCACCGGCTCGGTCACCGTGGAGATCACCGCAGTCGAGCCCGGATTCTGGGATCGCGGCGTCGATATCCAACCTTGGCGTCTTGGCATTCGCCCCATCCGGCAGGGTCAAACCATCCGTTTCAAACTGGCCGGGCCGGCCAAGCTTTCCATCGCGCGGCCGGGCGACTTTCTTAACCACGCGCGGATGCTGTTCTTGTTCGCCGGCGCGCCGCCGCCATCCCAGCCGAGTGATCCCTCCGTCCATGTTTATCCGCCGGGAATCTATCGCCAAAGTCTGAACCCCAAAAGCGGCGAGACGCTCTATCTGGCGCCCGGCTCGTATTTCTTCGGCAGTCTCAACCTGTGGAAGGTTCAGGACGTCAAGGTACTCGGCCGCGGCACCATTGTCTACGACGGCCCCCAGGACCCCGATAACGACGAGGGCTGGATGCAGAAGCCCGACTGGCACTGTATCGGTTCGCTGGAGGCGCGCAACATTCAGATCAGCGGCCTCACCTGCATTGTGCGATCGCGCACATGGTCCATCCAGATGAAGGACTCGACCGGCTTCACATTCGACGACCTGCGCGTGGTCGGCGGCAACCCTGGCAACGCCAACCAGGACGGCATGGACTGGCTGGGCGGCGGCGACACCGTTGTGCGCAACTCCTTCCTGCGCACATCCGACGACGTCTTTGCCATGCAGGGCAATTGGGACGGCTACTCCGATGAGGACATGGTGCGCCCCGGCCACGACGTGCAGAACATCCTCATCGAAGACAGCCAGCTCTCTACGAGCATTTCCAACATTGTGCGCGCGGGCTGGCCACGCAAGACTTACAACTCGCGCAACTTCACCCTGCGCGACTCCGACATTTTGCATGCCGGCATCGGGGCTTGCGGCCAGATCTTCGGCATTCTCGGTTTCTGGGGAGCCGACGAAGCCAAGGGCGACCACACCGGCTTCACCTTTCAGAATCTGTGGCTTGATGACTGGTACTCGCTGGTCCAGTTGGAGCAGGAGTATCCCGGTCTGCACAACATCGTTTTCAGAAACATCTGGGCTCTGGATCAGCCTCCGCTGGCCACTTCCACGTTCGTGGGCGACGTGGCCGGCATCACCTTCGACAATGTGAAGTACGGCCAGACCCGCGCCGCCGGAAACGCCGACCTGCCGCTGGTGGTATTAGGAGGTGCGGCGCAGGCGCATTTTGCAACCCCATCCGGACCGTTGGCCTCCTTCACCGTGGACCCCCCGATCATCGTGCCGGGCAGGAGCGTCACATTCACCGCAGCGCTCTGGCCGCATGCCCGGTTTACATGGCTCTTCGGCGACGGCACGGTGGCCCATGGCCGCCGCGTGCGCCACCGCTACCCAGATGCCGATGGAACCGCGCTCGACGGGGCCCACGGCGCCGGGCGCTTCAGGGTGCTGCTGGAGGCCGAGGACGCGCAGGGCCGTCAGGACTGGGCGGCGCAGGGAGTGGTGGCCGTGGCCAATTGGCATGACGCCTCCCCCATCGCCGGACCCCTGATGCCGGGCCTCGCCTTCCACATCTACCCCGGCGCGTGGACCGAGTTGCCCGACCTCACAGCCCAAACCCCGGTCTTCGACGGCGAGTCGCCCAATCTAAGTGCAGACTCGCACGGATATACGCGCTATGCTACTGCATGGGATGGGTTTATCGACATTCCTGCCGATGGCGGCTACAGCTTTCACCTGATGGCTCGCGACGGCGCGCACTTGCTGATTGACGGGCTGGAGGTGGCGAAAACCGGTCCGCCCTTTTCCCAGGTCTGTAAGTCGCCGGGCAATGCCATGCGCTACGACCGCGGTTCGCTGGGCCTGCGCGCCGGCCGGCATCAATTTCATCTGGAAGGCTTGCACTTTGCCAGCCAGGGCTCGCCGCGCCTGCTGTGGGAAGGCCCGGGCCTACCGCTGTCCGACGTGCCGCCGGCGGCATTCAGTCATCTGCGCCAGGATGCGGTGGGGCGCTGAAATGCGGAGCGTCGAAGCGAGAGCCTGATTGCTCTGTGTGTCTCTGTTCCCTGCTTCACTCGTACCGCAGCGCCTCGATCGGGTCCAGGGTCGCAGCCTTCCACGCCGGATAAATACCGAAAAGCAGGCCAATGGCGCAGGAGACTCCGAAGCCGATCAGCACCCACATCGTGGACATGGTGGCGGGCAGTCCAATGGGCAGCAGATAAATGATCCCGGTGAGCACGGCGCCCAGCAGAACGCCGATCACACCGCCCACCGCACACAGCGTCACCGCTTCAGTGGTGAATTGGGTCAGCAGGTTTCTCTTGGTGGCGCCCAGGGCCTTGCGCACGCCGATCTCCCGGGTGCGTTCGGTCACGCTCACCAGCATGATGTTCATCACGCCCACGCCGCCCACCATCAGGCCCACACTGGAGACGGCAATCATGAACAGCACCAGCCCGCCCGTAAGCTGGCTCCATAATTTTGAGAGCGAGTCCGGCCCGAAGATCTCGAAGTTGTCGTCCGCCGATACCTTCACCTTGCGGCGGATGCGCAGCAACTCGCGGATCTCCTCCTCCACCAGCGACTTGTTCCTGGGGTCGTCGTACTTCACGCTGACCCACAGATCCAGGTCTTCCGGGTGCAGGTTATGAAAAGTGCCCTCGGGGAAATAGACCGCATTGTCTTCCGGGTTCCTGCCACCGCTAAAGGGCTGCTTGCGCTTTGCCAGCACACCAATCACGGTGTAGAGACCGCTTTCGACTGTGACTTCCTTACCCACCGCCGACTGGTCGCCGAACAACTGCTCCCAGGTGTCGTGGCCCAGAACGCACACATGTGCCGCCCGCTTGTCGTCGTCGTCGGTATACAGGCGGCCCTCCTGCAGGGTCAGATCTGTCACATTGGCAACTTCTGCGGTCGTGCCTTCCAGCATGGTTCCCGCCGCCTTCTTGCCCTCGTACTTCACGCTTACGGCGCCCACGCGGAACTGCCCCGTATGCTGGTGGGCGCCGTCGGCGGCAACCACGTGGGGCAAGGTGCGCAGGGCCAGCACGTCATCCATGGTCAGCTTCTTCCGCGTTAACTGTTCGGTGGTAGGCCGTACGCCCATGACCGGCATATGGAAGACCCAGAAGACATTGGAGCCCAGCGAACTCACAAAGTCGTTCACCCGGTTATTGACCCCGTTGATGACCGACGAGATGGTGATCACCGTGGTAACTCCGATAACAATGCCCAGAACCGTCAGCCCCGAGCGCAGCTTGTTCGTCCTCAGGGTGTCGAGGGCCATCTTGACGGATTCCGCGGTTTGTCCTTTTGCCATAAAAGCTCCGAAGTTTCTAGAAAGCAGCTAACAGTGGACAGCTAACAGTTGTCAGTTCTCCCGGACTTGCTCCTTGAGCGATTCCAGAAGCGAGTAGATCATCTTTCCTATTCCCGAAACGACTGCGCCATCGAAGAGTCCAACTTTCCCGCTTCCGACTACTGAAAACTGTGCGCTGTTAACTATCTGCTGTTAGCTGCCTTTCTCACATCTCTGCACGCAGCGCCACTACCGGGTCAAGCCGCGCCGCCTTGCTGGCCGGATACACACCGAAAAAGATGCCTACCGCGCTGGCCAGAACCAGTCCAAGGAAGATGGCCCACAGCGGCACCGCAGTCGGGAAGCCTACAAAAATCGTGATCAGTTTGCCCACCAGGACTCCGCTCATCACTCCCAGGACTCCGCCCACCAGGGACAGCGAGGCGCTTTCGATGAGGAACTGTATCAGCACATCGCGCTGCTTGGCACCCAGCGCCTTGCGCACCCCGATCTCGCGCGTACGTTCGGTGACGCTCACCAGCATGATGTTCATAATCACAACACCGCCCACCACCAGGGCGATCGAACCCAGGCCCAGCACCACCCAGGCAAATACTCCCAGCAGCTGGTTGGCGATGTCCAGAAAGGTGTCGTTGGTCTCGATCTCGAAATCGTCCGGCGTGCCTGCCGCAACATGGCGCCGCGTCCGCATCAGCACTCGCGCTTCATCCTTGGCCTGTTCCATCACCGCGGCGCCGCCCGATACGCGGGCGTAAATGTCCACTGAATCGTTGTTACCGTAGGTTTGCTGGTAGGTGCTGATGGGCACGGCCACCCAGTTGTCCTGCGACTCTCCTAGAGTTTTGCCCTTGCGATCGGCTACCCCGATGATGGTGTAGGGGATGCCGTCCACGCGGATCTCCTGGCCCAGTGGATCACCCGCCCCCAGCAGGTTGTCCACAATGTCGTAGCCCACGATGACGTTATGCGTCGCGTGGTCCTGATCGGCAGGCGTGAAGCCGCGGCCCAGGGAGATGTCGACGTTGTTCAGCGACACCATTGTCCAGGTATAGCCGCGCACCTCGGTGTTGTTGCTGGAGTGTCCGTTCGCCACAACATTTGTGGACTTGTTCAGCAGCGCACCTACTTCGCTGCATTGGGTACAACCTTCACGCACCGCTTCGTAGTCGTCGAAGTGCAGCAACTTACGCTTCTGAAACCTGAGATACTCCTCCGGGCCCATGATCACGCTGGACATCCGCGTCACCGTGAACACGTCGGCCCCATACCCTGAGAGCTTGGTGCTTACATATTTCTTCGCGCCCTGCACCAAGGTCAGAACCATGATTACGGAGGCCACGCCCATCACTACCCCGATCAGGGTCAGAATGGACCGCAGTTTATTGCCCCAGAGGGACTCCAGCGCGAGTTTAAAGGCCTCAATCAGCTTCATGGTTCTGCTTTCTCTTCTTTGTCCGGCTCTTCCAGTGTATGCAAACCAACCGCTTCAGGCGCCCCACGGATCGATTGGGCCGCCAACTGCTCTGCCCGGAATTGCCCGGCAGGGTGAAGGGGAGAAATCGCGCTGCTACTCCTATATGGACGGAACACAACGCCATCTGGCCTCGAATAACTGGCCGCGATCCCGTGCCGGGTCCCTGTTCTATCTCTATTTGCTTCATACGCAGGCGGCCACGCCCCGGTTCCGGAGCCGTCTGCTGCGGCCGGCATTTCGTGGCCTTCATACACCGTGATTTGCGTCACTGGCAGGCTTGTTGAGGCGGGCCTAGTATGGCAGACACTCAGCGAGAAAAGGACGCAAATGAAGCGATTTACGAGGCGTCGATTCATGGCTGGCGGAGTGGTAGCGGGTGCGGCGCTTGCCGCCGGCTGCGCTTCGCGTGGACGGGGAAACTGGGACTTTCTCAACGACGGCCAGGCCCATACGCTGGCTGCAATTTGCGACCAGATTATTCCTGCCGACGACTTTCCCAGCGCATCGCAAGCCGGTGCTGTCACCTACATCGATCGTCAGCTTGCGCGTCATTACCGGCGCCACCGCGAGGCCTACCGGGCCGGACTCGAACAGGCTGAGCTGCTCAGCAGGAAGCTCGCCGGCGTTTCCCTTTCGCAGGCCCCCCAAAAAAGTCAGTTTGAAGTGGTGACCGCGATCGAAAAGGAGCAGCCCGCATTCTTTGCCTTGGTGCGCAGCCACACCTTCGAGAGCTTTTACGGCAACCCACGCCATGGCGGGAATCGCGACGCCGTGAGCTGGCGGATGCTGGGTCTGGACGAACCTCCGGTGCGGGGGCGTGCGCAGTACGACTTCACGAAGGGCGCGCAATCATGAAGCGTGTAAATGCTGTAGTGGTTGGAGCCGGCGCGGCAGGAGGCATTGTAGCCAAGCAGCTGGCCGTTTCTGGAATGAGCGTGGTGCTCTTCGAACGCGGCAAGTGGTACACGCCTGCCGATTGCCGTAAGGACGATTTGCGCAATCAGCGCACCACCGTGCTGGGCAACGCCTTCGGACCGGAGGATGAAGGCAATCCCCGGGTCCTGGTGGATGCCGCAGGCAATGCGCACGTGGTACTGCCCAGCGAGGGCAGTTACCAGAACAACGCCGCTTGCGTGGGCGGTGGAACCCTCAGCTATGGGGCACAGGCCTGGCGCTACATGCCCCAGGATTTTCGCTTGAAGTCGACTTACGGCGCGCCGCCGGGAAGTTCTCTTGAGGACTGGCCCATCTCCTACGACGACCTGGAGCCCTTCTACGACCAGGCCGAATATGAGATCGGCGTCTCCGGCGACTACTCGCCAACTCCCTTCCGGTCGCCGCGGAAGCGGCCGCTGCCCATGCCTCCGCTGCCGGCCAACCGCGAGTTTGAAATTCTGGAGCCCGCCGCCAAGCGCCTCGGCCTACATCCATTTCCGCTGCCCATGCTGCGCAACAGCGTGCCCTACAACGACCGCGGACCGTGCATGCGCTGCCGCTGGTGCTGCGGTTTCGCCTGCGAGGTGGATGCCAAGAATGGTTCTCAGAACACCGTAATCCCCATCGCGCTGGGCACGGGCAACTGCGAACTGCGCATGAGCTCCACGGTCAAAGAGGTCCTGGTCGACGACAAGGGCCGTGCCCGCGGCGTTTCCTACTTTGATGAAAGCGGCCATCTGCAGGAGCAGTTGTCTGACATAGTCGTGGTCTCAGCCTGCGCCATCGAGTCCGCGCGCCTGCTGCTCAACTCCAAGAGCCGCCTGTTTCCCAACGGATTGGGCAACCGCTACGACCAGGTGGGCCGGAATCTGCAGGGCCATCACTACACCGGCGCCGTCGGCTATTTCGACCACGACACTTACGACGACATGGGCCCGGGCGCCAGCATTGCCGTGATGGACTATAACCACGGAACTCCCGGACTGGTCGGCGGCGGAATGTTGGCGAACGAATTCATCCGCCTCCCTATTCACATGGTCGATCGGGTTCCCAAGGATACGCCCCGTTGGGGCCTGGCGCATAAGCAAGCCATGCGCGCCTGGCACAAGCGCTCGATCGTCATCATGGGCCCCACCCAGCAGATTCCCACCGCCGACGCCCGGGTCATCCTCGATCCGGCGGTCAAAGACCAGTGGGGACTGCCCGTGGCGCGCATTCAGGGCAACTGCCACCCGCATACGTTCGAGATCGGAGCGGTGCAATCGCAGCGTGCCGAAGCCTGGCTCAAAGAGGCAGGCGCGATTTTCACCTCGCGCACAGGCGGCAAGCCCGCTACTATTTCGGCCGGCCAGCATCAGGCAGGAACCTGCCGCATGGGCAACGATCCGCAAAGCTCCGTCGTCAACCGCAATTGCCAACTTCACGACGTCGACAACGTATTTGTGATCGATGGCAGCGTTCATGTCAACAACGGCGGCTTTAACCCGGTGCTCACCATCATGGCCATCGCCTACATGGCGTCGGATGCACTGGTTCACAACTGGAAAGGCACAGGGCTCCGGTCTTGAAACGGATTCTGAAAATATGTGCTCTCGCCGTGGTCGCGGTGGCGGCTCTTATCACCTCCGGCATGTTTGGGGCGTCCTACTACTACACCACGCAGCATGGAGCCGGATGCGCCGGCTGCCACGAGATGGCGAGCTATGTCAGCGTGGTCCATTCCTCCGCTCATCAAAACGCGACAACCTGCCTGGACTGCCACGATGCCAGCATGGCCACCAAGCTGCGCCACATCGCCATTCACCTCAGCGGCAGGATCCCTGAAGCCATTCGCCTGCGTGACGTGGACGTGGTGGCCATGACTGCGAACTGCCAGAAATGCCATCAGAAGGAATACGCCACCTGGCACGCCGGCCCGCACAGCGCCACCTACCAGCAGATCTTCGCCGATTCCAAACACAATTCAAAACGCCGCCTGATGGACGACTGCTTCCGTTGTCACGGCATGCACTACAGCGGACCGGTCCGCGAACTCGTTCAGCCCCAGAACATTACGGGGCCATGGCATGTCGTCCGCGCAGGCTTTGCCGATCAGCCGACGATGCCCTGCCAGTCGTGCCATTGGGTTCACCGCGAAGGCCAGCCTGAAACCAAGCCTTCCACGCGCATCTCCGTCGCCGCCCCGGCACTGGACGATTCACTGGCCTTCTTCGACCGCCGCGAGCAGATGCACTTCGCCGCCGCCAACCTTGCCCTTCCCCAGCTTTATGAAGGCGCAAGGCCGGTGCACGCCAGCCCCGACCGGCGCCAGGCCCTCTGCTACCAGTGCCACGCGTCGCGCATGCCTGAACCCAGCACAATCGCGGACACCAATCACTGGGGTCCCCAGGTGGGCTCCGGTGACGACAGAACCCCGCTCGGCGTGCACGAGGGGCTTAGTTGCTTCTCCTGCCATAGCGGACACAACGAAAACGCGCGTGCTTCCTGCGTCACCTGCCATCCGCAGATGTCGCATTGCGGCCTCGACGTGGAGAAGATGGATACCACCTACGCCAACCCCGCGAGCAAGCACAATGTGCATTGGGTCAAGTGCGTAGACTGCCACACCCACGGCGTGCCCAAGCCCAAGGTGCAGCGCACCGCAGCACTGGCAGCAGGCCAATAATCTGACCGAAATACGGGATATCCGGCTCGTTTTGAATGAGTTCCGGGTTGCGTAATTTTTGCGTCTTCACCCGGTTCGGGATTGTATCCGCGACTCGACCCCCCCCGCGCTGGCCTGGTGTACGGAACTAACCTCCCACAGTACAGCTCAGATTCTGCAAGCACTTTTGTCCTGAGTATCTTTAATTCTTGACCAATTTGAATTCTCGCCGTAGCATCGCTGACACGCGTCGTAGATGAAAAGACGGGAGTCATAGACATGGCTGGCGCAAGATTGACCAGATTTGAAATGCAGATCATGGAGACGCTTTGGGCCAGAGGCGAGGCGTCCATCCGGGAGATGCAAGAGGCCTTCCATGAGAAGAAGAGACCGGGGTACACGACGGTCCAAAAGATGATCTATCGCATGGAGGCGAAACAAGTAGTGCGCCGTGTGCGAAAAGTTGGCAATTTTCATATATTCACGGCTACTGTCTCGCGCGACGCGGCGCAGCGGCGACTTGTGGATGACCTGCTGGCCATGTTTGGCGGGGAGTCGCGTCCCGTGGTGGCTCATCTCATCGGGGCAGGCAAGCTGACACTTGAAGATGTGGAGTACGCGGAAAAGGCGCTGAAGAGCCTCAAGAATGGAGGCAAGCCATGATTACGGAACGCCTGCTCACTTTGGCGAGTGGTCTGGGACCGGCGCTGGGAAATCACCTTTGGCAATCGACCGTCTTCGTGGCAGTGGCTGGCCTGGCGACGCTGCTTCTACGCAAGAACCAGGCATCGGCGCGCTATGGGCTTTGGCTGGCGGCGTCGGTCAAATTTCTTATTCCCTTTTCGTTGCTGGTTGGGCTTGGCGGTCTCTTGCCCCGTCCGCGTCCGGCGGTTATTCAGCCGCAGATGACGGTTTACTCCGCGATCGATGTCGCGAGTCAGCCATTTCGCGCCACAATGTCCATCCCTTCGTCGACGCACGACGCAAGTTGGATGGATCGTGTTGTGGCGCTAGTGCCGGCAGTGTTGGCCGCAGTGTGGCTCTGCGGCGTTGGGATGGTGTTGCTCATGTGGTTTGTGCGCTGGCGCCGGGTCTCTGCGACGCTGCGTGAGTCTGCCCATGCAATGAAGGGGCGCGAGCTGGAGATACTGCGCCGGCTGGAGTGCAACGCAAAGGCAAATGGGCGCATCGCGTTGATGCATTCGCAGGAAATGATGGAACCGGGAATTTTCGGCATTGTTCGTCCGGTGTTGTTGTGGCCTGTGCGACTCACCGAACGACTTGAGGATGGGCATATCGAAGCCATCCTGGCGCACGAACTGTTGCACGTGCGACGCCATGACAACCTGGCCGCGGCCACTCATATGGTGGTGGAAGCTCTGTTCTGGTTCCATCCGATGGTGTGGTGGATGGAGTCGCGCATGGTGGAAGAGCGCGAGCGCGCGTGTGATGAGGCCGTGATAGAGCAGGGAGCCAGACCGAACGTCTATGCCGAGAGCCTTCTGATGGCCTGCCGATTTTGCCTGGAATCGCCTTTGGTGTGCGTGTCCGGCATTGCCGGGGCGAACCTGAGAAGACGGATTATCCGCATCATGGGCGAAGGCGTTACGCAGAAGTTGGATTTCACCAGAAAACTAATTCTCGTTCTGGCAGGATTGGCGGCCGTGGCTGTGCCGGTTGCGTTCGGCTTGATACATGCGTCACAGGTGCAGGCGCAGTCTCCCGCGTCGGATTGGCAAACAGCGGCAGGGGGCAAAATGGAATTCGAATCTGCCTCCATCCGGCCGGGTACGCCGGGTAGCTTCACGCCGCCCAACTTCGCATTGGATGCCGGGGACACATTCGGAAGCAGCGCGGATCCCAATGGGCGCTTTTCGGCCGATTTCACGTTACCGGATTACATCATGTTCGCCTACAAACTTTGGCTTACCCAGGACCAGATTCAGTCGATGATCGCTCAACTGCCGGCGTGGGTGGCCAGAGACAGTTTCGTCATTGAGGCGCGGGCGCCGGGCAACCCCACCAAGGACCAGATGCGCCTGATGATGCAATCTCTACTTGCCGATCGCTTCAAGCTCGCCGTTCATTTTGAGAGTCGTCAAGTTCCCGTGTTTGCCCTGGTTCCAGAGGAGCCCGGAAAGACAGGGCCGAAGCTTCGGCCACATGCCGACGGCCCTCCTTGTGCTGTCCCAAATGCATCTTCGGACCCGCCCTCCTCGTCGAATGCTACCGATGTGTATCCACCTTTCTGCGATGGTTACTGGGTGAATCCTGAGCCTGGCCATAAGATTCTTGCGGGCTCCCGCGACACCACTATGAAGCTGATCGCCGCGTTCCTTCCTTCGGTCGGGCACTTAGGCCGACCAGTGGTGGACCAGACGGGCATGACCGGAAGATTTGATTTCTCGTTCGAGTTGACGGAAAATCCCGGCAACCCGCCGCCATCCGGAGATGGATTTCAGCCGGACGTACCTATACCGGCTTTGTTGCAAGCTCTGAAGGATCAACTTGGATTGAAGCTGAAGCCGATAATTACTCCGCTCGATGTTCTGATGATCGATCACATCGAGCGGCCCACCGATAATTAACAATGAACAAAGAGCATGGCCTCAACTCTAAGGGTGAAATAAGGCAGAAAGTCTCGATCTTGCGAAAACGAATTGAAGAACCTCCGGTCTGCCGGCACCTGAACGCCTTCGGCAACGGAAACTACCAAGCGATGGCCAGGACAAAAATGCGAATTCCACTGCTGATTACCAGTCTCGCGCTGTGCTGCACGGTGCTCTATGCGGACGATGCTCCCAAGCCTGGCGTCACGCCTATTCAGGCGGAATTGATGACGGATGTGCGCGCGCACAAGTTGAAGGTGGGCGAACCGGTGTACGCGCGGGTCCAAATCGGTTGGCAGGGTACCGATTGCGTTCTCAAGAATGGGGCAATTCTGGGGGGACAGGTGGTTTCGGTGGTTCCTCACACCAAGACTGCCGCAGATTCCCAGCTCGGTCTTGAGTTTACGAAGGCGCAATGCAGCGGATTGAAGATGGACGACTTCAAGCTGCTCGTTGCTGCGGTGGCGGCTCCGCCGCCCAGTATGGATCGCGGCGTATTGACGGACGCGCTGCCCATGGACACAAGGGCCACCGGTCCTGGGAATACGGGCATTGGCGCTCTGAAAACGATGCAGGAGAGTACCACCATGAACCTGCAGACTGACCTCATGGGCGGTGGGCCTCCGCCGCTTCCGCCCATGAAGATGGGCGATGTCGTCGGCATTCGAGGATTGAAGCTGAGTATAGGCAGCGGGCCGGACAACAGCTCCGTCCTCACGGAGACCAACCACGATTTGACGCTGCTGGAACACACGGTGTTCCTACTGGTTCCGATGGAAGGGACATTTCCCTTAATGCGGGCTCATGCAGGGGTGGCTCAGCCGGCGGCTGGGGGAGCTTCCGGGTTGAGCGGTGCGACGACGGCAAATGCGGCCGCGGCAGCAGCGCTGCCGGCTCTTCCCGACATCGACCTGTGCGTGCCTCCGCAGTGCGACGTGGCCCTGCCTGCGGGCAATGCGACTGCAATCGGTAACGCGCCGGACAGCATTTCGATCAGCCAGCTTGGCTATAATCCTCGCCCGCAGAGGGCGATGATGGCCTTCGACCACGATGAGGCGCTGGCATATCTTGGCCCCAGAGAACTGCTGGTGGCATTTAATCCGCACCTGCTGCTGTCAAGGCATGCGCTGGGATCGGGTGGGCGGACAGTACGGGTGATCCGCGCCGTGCTTGTAGACACTGCTACCCATAAGGTGACACACACCGTCGACTGGGAAATGCCCGACAACAACCAATACCTCTGGCCGTTGTCTGAGGGCCATGTGCTGGTGCATGTCGGCTCGGAACTGCGCGTGTACGGCGCGGGATTGAAGATTCAGAATCGAGTCGGGCTGACCGGTCCGCTGGCCTTTGTGCGCGTGACCCCCGATGGAAGCTTCCTGGCCATCGGTGTGATCCACGAACGCCACTCGGCGGAGTTGCATGAGCAACTGCGTCAGCACCTCGATGGCGAGCCGGAAGAAGATCTCGATATCCTGGTGCTGAATCGGAACTTCGATCCCATCGCGGCAACAAAGACGCATTCGGGTCTGTTGCCGCCTACGCTGCTGAACGAGGGTCAGGCCAAGCTGCTGGCACAGCCGGATATGCGCTACCGGATCCTCATGCAGGGTTGGGACAATCATACTTCGACCTTTGCCCGCTTCGACTCGAGTTGCAGACCGGAGCTTTCGAGTATCGCCCCGGACCTCATCTTCCTGGTGAGTTGCGACAGGCATACTGACGAGTTCCAGTATCGCGTGGTGCGGCCGAATGGGAAGCTGGCGCTGAAAGGTAGCGCGAGCTCGAGCGCCTTTGGCTATGCCGCCGAAGGCAGCGCCAACCATGAGGTCTTCGCGGTGAAGACCGTGCAATCTACCCGGCCGGTGCCGGAGGGAGCCACCTTCAGTGCGGCGGATCTCACTTCAGAGGCACTGGGTGTTTATCGCGCCGCGGATGGGAAACGGCTGCTCAACGTGCTTGTCGGTTCTCCGTCCTCCAGCCGCGACGGCTTCGCGCTGGCCCCGGATGGTTCGCAGCTTGCAGTTCTCACTCGCGACCAGATCGCGGTCTATCCCGTGCCTGTAAAGTGAGCCTCTGGCGGTGCCCATTGCGATCGTGGCACCAGGCCAATAAACTCCAAGCGTAAAGGTCGGGCCTGATTGGCTCCGCAAGAGCGAGCCGCCGCCCGGCCCTCGCGTCTTCACCGGCTTCGCAAACCGATCCCCAACCAGCATTCACAGGAACCTTTACCCCCTGCCCGGCGTACGATACAGTGTCGCAATGTGCGCAGACGTCCTTACAGTTAAACTGAATCTGCTCACTGCACCGGAGGCCCGATGAATCGCACTTGCCCCCGGCTGGCGCTTGTTTCTCTTGCGCTGGCCACGCTTCTGCCCGTCTTTGTTGCCGCCCAAACCCCGTCCGCCCAGCCACCGCTCCTGCTGCGCAATCCCTCGCTCTCGCAGGACAAAATTGCCTTCCGCTACGCCGACGATATCTGGACGGTCAGCCGTCAGGGCGGCGATGCCGAGCGCCTTACTTCGGACGGGCAGGTCGTAGCCGGCCCGTTCTATTCGCCGGACGGCACGCAGATCGCCTACTCCGCCCATCTGCACGGCAATACGGATGTCTACATCGTTTCAGCCCAGGGCGGTGTGCCGCGGCGCGTTACCTGGCACCCGGTGGGCAGCGAAGTTGTGGGCTGGGCGCCCGACGGCAAGGATGTGCTCATCGTGAGCGGAGCAGTCAGCTACCGCCATTTCCTCAAGTTCTTCCGCGTCCACGCCGACGGCTCGGGCATGCCTGAGCCGCTGCCCCTGCCCTCCGGCTTTCAGGGTTCTTACTCGCCCGACGGCCAATCCATCGCCTACCAACCGTTGACCAAGTGGCAGCCGGCGTGGAAGCGCTACGTGGGCGGCCAGACTACCCCCATCTGGATCGTGAACCTGAAGACCCTTGACCTGGTTAAGGTCCCGCGCGACAACTCCAACGACGCCGACCCTGTGTGGGTGGGCAACCAGGTTTACTTCCTCTCCGACCGCAACGGCCCGGTCTCCCTGTTCCGCTACGACCTTGCCTCAAAACAGGTGAGCCAGATTGCGCCCAACTCCGGCTACGACCTCAAGTCGTTCCAGGCCGGCCCGGGAGGGCTGGTTTATGAGCAGTTTGGGTCCATTCATCTGGTCGACACCGCCACCAACGCCGACCAGGTCCTCTCCATCCGGATTCACGGTGAGCTGCCCAACCTTGCGCCCCATCTGGCCTCCATCCTGCCTAATGAGATCCAGAACCCAGGGCTCTCGCCCACCGGCGCCCGTGCCGTCTTTGAAGCCCACGGCGAGATATTCACCGTGCCCGCCGAAAAGGGCGATACCCGCAACCTGACCAACACTCCGGGTATTGCCGAGCGCAACCCTTCATGGAGTCCCGACGGCAAAACCATCGCTTACTTTTCTGACGCCTCCGGCGAGTACCAGCTCTTCCTGCACGAGCAGACCGGCTTCAAGCCTCCCACGGTCATCGACCTCGGCCCAGATCCCAGCTTTTTCTACAATCCCATCTGGTCTCCGGACTCCAAACACATCGCCTACGCCGACAAGCACCTGCGTCTCTGGGTTGTCGATGTGCCCTCGGGTAAGCCTGTGCTAGTTGACAAGGGCACCTACGGCGGGTTCGATTCCAATTTCAGCTATACCTGGTCGCCGGACTCGAAATGGATCGCCTACCAACGCGACCTCGACAATCAGTTGAATGCTGTCTTTCTCTACTCCATTGAGACTCACAAGTTCACCCAGGTCACCGACGGCATGAGCGATGCCGGCAACCCGGTCTTTGATCCCAACGGCAAGTATCTCTATTTCCTCGCCTCCACCGACGATGGCCCTTCACGCGCCGGCATCGACCTCTCTTCGCTCGACCGCGCCCAGACCAATGCCGTCTACGTGGCGGTGCTGGCCAAGGACGGCGTCTCGCCCGTTCCCCCGGAAAGCGACGACGAAAAGATCAAGGACGAGAACAAGGACGACAAGAAGGACCAGCCGCAGAAGTCCGCCGACGACCAGAAGAAGGACGACAAGTCCAGCGCCAAGGATGAGTCCAAGCCTGGCGACAAAGACAAGAATGCTTCAAAAGACGACAAAGACAAAGAGAAGGACAAGCCCGTCAAAGTCACCGTCGATCTCGACGGCATCGGAAACCGCGTGCTTTCGCTGCCCATTCCACCCCGCAATTATGGTGGCATCGCGGTCGGCAAAACCGGCGTCCTGTTCCTGTCTGAGAGCGCGCCATTCGGCCGCCCCTCTGACGAGGGGGGAGGCTCCGGCATCCGTGCTGTCTGGCGCTTCACGCTGGAGAAGCGCAAGCCTGAGGTGGTGCTCAGCGATCTCGATACCTTTATTGTTTCGTCGGACGGCTCCAAGGTGCTCTTCAGCCGCAAAGGCAGCTTCTCCATCGCCCCCTCCGACGACCTCAGGCCCGGCAACGACAACCCCGGCAAGCCGCTGAACCTGGGCGGCATGGAAACCGCCATCGATCCCCGCGCCGAGTGGCGTCAGATTTACCACGAAACCTGGCGCATCGAGCGCGACTTCCTCTACGATCCCAACACTCACGGCCTCAGCATTCCCAAGGTCGAAGCCAAATACAAGCCCTACCTCGACGGCCTCGCTTCCCGCTCTGAATTCACCTACCTCTCCACCGAGATGCTGGGCGAAATCACCATCGGCCACATGTTTGTGGGCACCCCGCGGCCTCAAGACACCGCTCCCAAAGGCGGCCTTCTGGGCGCCGACTACACGGTGGAAAACGGCCGCTACCGCATCGCCAAAATCCTCGGCGGGCAAAACTGGACCCCCGGCCTCGCTTCGCCGCTCACCATGCCCGGCGTCTACGTCAAGCAGGGCGATTATTTGCTGGCCGTCAATGGCCGTGAGTTGCATGCCACCGACAATATCGATGAGTTCCTCGACGGCACCGCCGGCAAGCAGACCGTCCTCCACGTGGGTCCCAAGCCGGACGGCAAAGACTCCCGCGATGTCACCGTGGTACCCATCGCCGACGAAGACGGCCTACGTAATTTGGACTGGATTGAGGCTAACCGCCGCAAGGTTGCCCAGCTCTCCGGCGGCAAGGTGGCTTACGTCTACATGCCTAACACCGGCGGCTCCGGCTACACCAACTTCAACCGTTTCTTCTATTCCCAGCTCGACAAGCAGGCCCTGGTTCTTGACGAGCGCTGGAACGAGGGAGGGTTCATCGCCGATTACGTGGTCGATGTGCTCAAACGCTTCCCGCTCTCCAGCGCCATCGAGCGCGACGGCAAACCCATCCACGATCCCGTGGGCGCCATCTTTGGGCCCAAGGTCATGCTCATCAACCAGAACTCCGGCTCCGGCGGCGATGCCATGCCCTGGTACTTTCGCAAGGCCGGCATCGGCAAGCTGGTTGGCACCCGCACCTGGGGCGGCTTGGTCGGCATCGGCGGCTATCCATCCCTGCTCGACGGCGGCCGCGTGACCGCTCCGCGCTATGCCATCTACGGCATACACGGCGACTGGGAAGTGGAGAACCACGGCATCGCGCCCGACGTGCCCGTCGAGGAACTGCCAAAGGACGTGGCTGAGGGCCACGATCGCCAACTCGAAACGGGTGTGCAGATGGTGCTGGATGAACTCAAGGCCAACCCCATTCCCGATATCCCCATCCCGCCCTATCCCAACTACCACAAGAACGACGGCCTGGGGAGAAACTAGAAGTCCGACTCAAGCGCCCGGGTACCCGACCCTTGGCACGGCGTTGAATATGGTTGGCCCATCCCTTCCACAGTAATATCGTGGAAAGGATGGGCGCCACGAACCCCGCCCGCACCCCATCCTCTGATCTCCGACCCCTCACCGGTTCGAGCAACCTACAACCCCTGTCTGCTCAGCGGCCTGGACTTCGGGCTTTCACTTTGCTGTGTCCCACCCGTTCCTACCCTTACTTTGGTGTCTAACCCCCTTGTCTATAAATCTGTTAGGCTGAGGCCAATTTTCGTTGTTATGCTCTGCCATCCGGCACCTTCTTCAGGAAATTGAGGGCTCATGGAAAGCAGAAAGTATTGCGCATACAACAAGACTCAGGCAAGTTTCCTCAGCTTGGGAATCACGGTCGTCGATACCGTAAATGAGCCTTTCAAAGGGCAGATTGAAGATCTCGCCCGTAACGCGCCCGCAGGTCTCTGGCTCAATCCTTGCCGTGAACTTCCAGTCGGGCTTGGACTCGTCGACTTCGACGTTGTTTATCTTGACGAAGACTTTCAAGTTGTTGAAGTGGTCGAGTCGTCCCCGGACCTTGCTTTCGAACCGCCGAAAACTCTGGCTGCCAGCGCCCTCGCGCTACCGTCCCACACCATCGCTTCGTCGCAGACCCAGTGCGGCGATGAACTCATCATCTGGGCTGCCGAGGGAACGGGGCGAAAGTCTGCACAAAGTTCCAAGTCAGTCACTCAGGCCCTAAAGCGTCTCGTTCCGTCACCGGCGGAAAATGACTCCGCAAAGCCGCAGGCAGCAAGCGGGCAGTTGGACGACGGGGAGAAACCGTCGTTCATGACGCGGCTCAAGGTCTGGACTGCCGCGAAGAGAGCTCATCGGGTCGCGGACATTCCCCTGTCAACCGCCCCTGCGCCAACTATCGCCGCTCCAATTGCTCCTGCTCTGGTTGCCTCTCCTCCGGCCATCCCAGCGGCATCCACTCCAGCACCAGTCAAACCTGTTCCGGCAGTCCCTGTTCAAGTCGTTCCAGACCCAATTACCGCTGCCCCGGTCATCTCTGCTCCGGTGCTACCGTCGGCAGTTACTCCGGCACCAGTTAAGCCCGCTGAAGTCGCCCCTGTTCGAGTCGTTCCGAGCCCGACTGCTCCTGCCCCGGTCATCTCTGCTCCGATCACTCCGCCACCGGTCAGACCTGCCGTCGTCTCGCAGAGCATAGAATCCGTGGTTGCGAAACAGGACGTAGCCCAAGCAGGTTTTACCCTGTCGCCAGCCGGCGATGACACCGCAAAACCACCCGCGGCAATCGAGCCCTTGGAGGTCAAGCAGCAGGCTGAGCCCGGGCCTCAATACAGACCTTCGCTGATGTCGCGGTACAAGACTTGGGTTGCCGAGAAGGCAGCGCATCCTGCTGCGGACGCTTCCATCTCAATCGCGCCCGCTCGAACTGCCCCAATTCCAGTTGTTCCAACTCCAATCGCTCCTGCTCCTGCCGTTCCAGCGGCAGCCGCTCCAGCACCAGCCAAAGCTGCTCCCGTCACGCAGAGCGGCGAATTTCTGATTGCGAAACCGGCTGCGGTCCAAACCGGCTTTACCCTGTCGCCAGCCCGCCGCGACACCGCAAAACCTCCCGCCGCAATCGAGCCCTCGGAGGTCAAGCGGAAAGCTGAATCCGAGCCTCAACACAGACCTTCGTTGATATCGCGATACGAGACCTGGGCTGCCGAGAGGGCGGTGCTCCTGGCTGCGGACATTCCCATCTCGATTGCCCCTGCCAAAACTACTCCGGCGCCTGCCGATGCGGCTCCGGCCGTCCCGGTTCGGGTTGCTGCCGCTCCCATTGCCCCTCCTGCCCCGGTCGTTCCGGCTCCGATTACTCCGACCGCAATCGATGCCGCTCCGGTCAAGCCAACTCCGGTTACCCCAGTTCCAGTTGACCAAACTCCGGCCAAGCCAAGCCCATTCATACCAAGCTCAGAAACGCTCTTTGCGAAGAAGCCCCGGGCCGAAAGGCACTCAGGTCAGTCACCGGCCGGGCATGTCACCGCAAAGCCGCAAGCTGTGGTCAAGCCGTCGGACGATAAGAAGGATGCCGAATCCACATCCGTGGAGAAGCCTTCGCTCAAGATCCGGATCCTGCGCTGGTTGAACAATCCCCGGCCCGCCGCCCAACGACACAGCAAGCCGGGACTGGTCGCCTACTACTGGACTGGCGGCCCTCCGCAGGCACATGAAGTCGTCAATATCAGCGCCACCGGACTCTACGTGCGCACCAGAGAACACTGGCTGCCCGACACCGTGATCCTGATGACTCTGCAAAGGATCGGAAGCAATCCAGACAATCCGGAAGATTCAGTCTCCGTGCTGTCGAAGGTCATTCGTCAGGACGAGGATGGCGTGGGACTAGAGTTCGTCACGTCCGAGTCGGCGGGCCTGACTGGCAGCCAATTCGTGCCCGGAAAAGGGAAAGATAAAATTGCGCTGCAGCGATTTATGCGCCGGATGAAGTCAAAGGATTGACAGATCCCAGAACCGATTGGACTCGGCGACTGGTTCATCACCTTTTTGGCTGGTCGCTTGCACCCTGATTTTCTTTACGTTTTCTGCGCGGTGAGAAGTGAATCGTAAAGCCTCCACCGAATACGGTCAGAAAGATACCGCCCCACAGGCTGGCGTGATAACCGGCCAGCACCACCGCCGGAGGGTGATGGAATTCACGAATCCCCACAAACAGAATCACCAGCCCGTAAAACAGCAGAAGACAACCGATAAAGAACCAGACCGGCAGCATCTCGTGATGTGCGCGATGCACATGAAGGGTTGAGTTGTTGTCTTCCATTGCTTCTCCTCACAGGAATCTGCCGGCACAGTTTACGCAAATTACCAGAAAACGATTTGCAAGGTCGCGAACAACACCGCCACTCCCACAGCCCAGAATATCGGCCGCTTGTAGAGTGGTACTGCTTCTTCATCTGTAGCGGAAAGATGGCCCATCACCAGATTCTTCAACTCCGCAATCGGCTTGGGTTCGGTAAACAGGCTCACTCCCACTGTGACGACAATACAGATGATGCAGGACCAGAGGGCGCGGTAGAGGTCGTCGGCGATGGGCTTGGCTTGGGCGGAGAGAGCAACGTAACGCAGCGCGTCCGGATGAATCGTCACCACTGCATACATCCCCACCGACGAGAGGGTCCCGGCCAGTAGTCCCCAGAATCCCCCTTTGGGAGTGGCGCGCTTCCATAGCATTCCTATAATCACGGTGGCGCCAAGCGGGGCGATGAAGAAGCTCACCAGCGCCTGCATGTAATCCATGATGCTTCTGAAGTGCGTCACCAGGTAGGCTGTGCCGATGCTCGCAATCACTCCCAGAATCGTGCACCACCGCCCCACCAGCAGGTAGTGCTTGTCGCTGCCGTGCTTGTAAATGTGCGGCTGATAGATGTCGTAGGTCCACACCGTGGCGAAGGCGCTCACGTTGCCCGCCATGCCCGACATGAACCCCGCGATAAGCGCAGTCACACCCAGCCCCAGCAAACCCGGCCCGCAGTAGCGCGCCAGCATCAGCGGCAACACTTCGTTGTAGCTATGCAACCCCATCCCCACGGTGTTTGCCGGAACCAGCTTGAACGGCAGCACTGCGATCCCCAGCAATCCCGGCAGAATTACGATCGCCGGAACCAGCATCTTGAAATACGAGGCGATGATGGGCGCCAGGCGTGCCGAGCGCAGGTCCTTGGCCGCCATCGCCCGCTGCACTACCAGGAAGTCCGTTGTCCAATAGCCAAACGCGATCACTCCGCCCAGGCCGAAGACGATTCCCGTCCAGTGAACGCCCATCGGGTTGCCTGAAAAGGTGCTCATCGGCGCCCACAGGTGCACATAGTCGCCCTGCACCCGCTCATGAATCTTTGCCACCAGCCCGTTCCAGCCCCCGGCCTCGATCATGCCCAGGATCGGAATCGAAAGCGCGCCAAACCAGATCAGGAAGAACTGCAGCACCTCATTGAAGATGGCAGAGTACAGCCCTCCCAAAGTCACGTAGATCGCCACCGTCAGCGATGACACCCAGATGCTGAAGTGGAAATTCCAGCCCAGTACCAGTTGCATCACCAGGGCCATCGCATACATGTTGATGCCCGACATCAGCACCGTCATCACGGCAAACGAGATACCGCTGAGCGTGCGGGTGGCTTCGCCATAACGCAGTTGCAGGTACCCGGGCACAGAGTGGGTGTTGGAGGCGTAGTAGAACGGCATCATCACCAGGCCCAGGAACACCATCGAAGGAAACGCCGCGATCCAGTAGAAATGCGTGGCCAGAATGCCGTACTGGTAGGCCGCCGCGGCCCATCCCATCAGCTCCAGCGCGCCCAGGTTGGCTGAGAGAAAGCTCAGCCCCGCCACCCACGCCGTCATATCCCGTCCGGCCATGAAGAAATCGTCTGAGGTGGTCGCATAGCGCTTCAGATAGAACCCGATGCCCAGCACCATTGCGAAGTAGGCAACGATGATGATCAGATCAGGAGCCGAGAGCGAAATCAGCCGCCCCGTGCTCTGCAACTCCACGGCCGCAACCATATTTGCGAGAATCACGAACCCTCCAGCAAGCCTCCATCCGCAGGCCGCTACCCATGCCTTTCACCGGCCAACGAGCGCCGATTCTCCGTTCAGCCAAACCGCATGCGCTGGGTCTTCTCGATCCTCCCAGGATCAGGGGAGCGGGAGTACTTTTGCGGATCGTAAAAGTATACGTCGCCCCATTGCTCGATGGCTCCTGGAACTCCATCGCCTTTACAGCCGAACCAGAGTTGGGTTATCGCGGAGGCACATCTCTCAAGTCGAAGCGACCATCAAGGCCGTGCCCCCTGCCCCGCAGCACAGCAAAGTCGGAGGGAGCGGAGGCCTACACAGGCCCCCGAATCGGGCTGCGGCAAAATCGGAGGAAGCGGAGGCCCACACAGGCCCCTGAATCAGGCTGCTGCAAACTCGGAGGGAGCAGGGGCCTTCAGGCCCCTGAACGAGTTGCCTTCAATCCTGGGCCTTTAGGCCCGGGCCTTATCTCCCCACAGGCTACGGATCTGAAGGAAAGAAAAGCCTTAGGGTCAAGAACGGCAGGGTCGCTCAAGCCGCGCCAAGAGTCCCCTTCAGTTCGCTGCCCTTGCCGAGAATTAGATCCCAAAGGCGCACAATCTCGGTATGGCAGCCATTGCACTATCGATCGGTTTCAATCTGTCTGGCATGTCCCCGGTCCGCACCCACCGGAGACCCCCCACCCCCCTCCCCCCTGAAATGGGCGATATCCGGGGGCGATTTCGGTCCTGTCGAAGAGATAAGCTGTATTGAATCAAGAACATGATGGATGTGCCTGCTAGCCGTACCGTTATCTTAATGGTAAACAGAAGTCCCTCAAAAATGCCCCTTTTCGTCGCTTTTGGGTGTGATTTTGGCGAGTTCGACAAGAAAGTGACTGAATTTGACGCCCGGCAATTTCGTTAAGAGTCAGAGCCAGGTCCAGCCGGCCACCCGCACTCTTTCCACAGCTTTTCCCAGTTCCACATTCCGTCTGACGCCTTGTACGGCAAAGGGAATCCGAGTTGATGCGCCAGCATACACACCTGTCCGCGATGGTGCGCTTCGTGAGCAACCATGTAGCACAGCATTTCCATGCCCACCGGCCAAGGCCGAGCCAAGCTGTCTCTGTGAAACTCCTCGACGCGGCCACCAGGACCACCGAGCGCATCAGCCAGCATCTCCGCACAGCAGGCGGCGCTCTCGGTCAATCCTGCACGGGCTTCCTGCGGTGTACAGTGCGCGCGATTGAGCTGTAAGGGCACCTTCAGGTGTGGCGCGGTGAGCCGTATCCACTTGGTGCGGACGTTGTGCATGTGGGTAAAGATCGCCACAATGGTACGGGTCTTTCCGGGAGGTTTGGCTGTCCAAGCGGCAGGGTCAAGATGTTCGATGAGAACCTGGTTCATGCGGTCGTTGGCGCTAAACATCCGCGCCGCGGCTTGACCGAGTTCAGTGTGAACCTTGGGTGGATGCATGGTCACGGCTCCCGGCTCCCCGCTTCGCTGGAAACTGAATGCTGTTAGCTGGTAGCTGTCTCACCGCCCCGAACTCCCAAATCCCTTCTCCGCCCGCGCCGACTCTTCCAGTGTTTCCATCTCTTTGACGAGTCCGGTCAGCACGGGCACAGGAATCATCTGCGCAATCTTTTCCCCCGCCTTCAACTTTACCGTGGCCTCGCCCAGGTTGGTCATCAGCACCTGAATCTCGCCCCGGTAGCCCGCGTCGATCACTCCGGCGGTCGTCGCCAGACCCCGCGCCGCCATCGACGAGCGGTCCCGCACCAGCAGCCCCAGCGGCGCATCGGTTTCGGGGTGCCGCGCCTCCACGGCGATGCCGGTTCTCACCCGCACCGTGGCTCGCGGCCGCAGCACCGTATCCTCCAGCGCAAACAGGTCGTAGCCCAGGTCCTCGCCGGGGTGCGCCACCACCGGCAGCCGGGCGCCTTGCTCCAGCAGCTTCACGCGTAACATGCCTTGATGGTAGCAGCGGGGATCGCGGAGTTAGCGGTGTTAGTGCGCGTGCCAGCTACGCTAACACGGTTAACACGTCCGCCGCAGCGTGCGGCCAACTCCGCTCCCCGCCAAAATGGTGAGCCCCGGCCGGGAAATCTCCCAACCGGGGCTCGTGCTTTCGGCAAAAGGACCTGTAAGCCGAATTCTGTCGTGTGCGGTCATTCCTCTAGGCGCCGCGTTGCCGCGGACACTCATCAGCGACCTACCCGGAGGTTCCGGCAATTGCTCGAGCCACCTGGGCGCATCGGGCCGATACGCAACCCCGCCTGACTCTTGGCGGCAGCTTCCCTCCCTATTTGGTCTTGCTCCGTGTGGGGTTTACCCTGCCTCCGGCTTCACAACCGGAGCGGTGCGCTCTTACCGCACCATTTCACCCTTACCCCGGCGCCGGGCCAGCAAGCTGGCTCGGGGTGGCCCGCTTCCCGAAAGAAGTGGGGTAGCCGAGGCGGTATCTTTTCTGTGGCACTGGCCGTCCGCGAGCCTTCCGGCGCACGTCCCGGACGTTATCCGGCACACTGCCCTGCGGAGTTCGGACTTTCCTCCCCCGGCAGCCCAACGCTTGCGCGAGAGCCTCCGGCAGCGACCGCCCGGTCCTCCTGCCAGTCGCTAGTGTATCGCGAATGAACTTGTTCTGCGCCCCGCCGCAACTCTATGCGATCATTTCTCTTCGACCGAAGGAGATGTTGCATGAAGCGCCTGTTTCTCTTTCTTCTAGTGCTCGCGCCGCTCAGCGCCCAGACCTACCAGCCGACTTGGGACTCCATCGACAAACGGCCCACGCCTCCCTGGTTCAGCGACGCCAAGTTCGGCATCTTCATTCACTGGGGTGTCTACTCCGTGCCGGCCTATGCGCCGGTGATTCCCGGCAAGCTGGCTTACGCCGAGTGGTACTGGCACCAGATGACCCAGGGCCGCGACGACCCCAAGGCCAACGAAATCGAGGCTGGTACCTGGGCCTATCACCAGAAACAGTTCGGCGCCGACTATCCCTACCAGAACTTTGCGCGGCAGTTTCGCGCTCAGCTCTTCGATCCGGATCAATGGGCAAGTGTCTTCGCCGACTCGGGAGCCAAGTATGTGGTGCTGACCTCAAAGCATCATGAGGGCTTTGCTTTGTGGCCCAGCAAGGAAGCCTCCGCCACCTGGGGCCGCCCTTGGAACGCCACCGAGATCGGCCCCCAGCGCGATCTGGCAGGCGACCTGGGAGATGCGGTGCGGCGGAAGGGGCTGCGCATGGGTTACTACTACTCTCTTTATGAGTGGTATAACCCTTTGTGGCTCAGCGACAAGCCGCGCTATATCCACGATCACATGTTTCCCCAGTTCAAGGACATGGTGACTCGCCTCAAGCCCTCCATCATCTTCAGCGACGGCGAATGGGACCTGCCCTCCAGCGATTGGCACAGCCCCGAACTGCTGGCCTGGCTGTTCAATGAGTCTTCAGTCAAGGACGAGGTGGTCATCAACGACCGGTGGGGCAGCGACACCCGCCACAAGCACGGCGGCTATTGGACTACCGAGTACACCGCCGGCATGAGCGGCATAGATCATCCCTGGGAAGAGAACCGCGGCATGGGTTATAGCTATGGCTACAACCGCGCCGAGCGTCTGGAAGATTACCGTTCTGCCCACGAACTGGTCATCATGCTGGCGGACATCGTGAGCCGCGGCGGCAACCTGCTGCTCGATATTGGGCCCGCAGCCGACGGCACCATTCCCGTCATCATGCAGGACCGGCTGCATCAGATCGGCGTCTGGCTCAAGGTGAACGGCGAGGCAATCTACGGCACCCGGCCCTGGAAGGAGACCCGGCAGTGGAGCACGGGCGAAGTCCCAACCGTCCAGTACAACTCTGAATATCAGAGCGCCTACGACGTGTCGAAACTGGCGTCCCAGCCCGAACCAGGGAAGGCAGCGATCGAGGCCTTCTTTACCGCCAAGGGCGGCACTGTGTTCGCCATTCTGCCGCGCTGGCCCGGCTCCACTTTCCTGGTCAAAGATGTGACCGGCGTCAAATCGGTGAGCCTTCTTGGGTTTGCGGAGCCGCTCACGTTCAAGTCGATCCCAGGTGGCGTCGCAATCGAACTTCCGCGCCTACCTGACGATCTGATACGCCAGCCGGCATGGGTGCTGAAGATCAGCCAATAATGTGCCGTTTGTGACCATTTGAATCGCCGACTAATCCTTGACCATCCATTGCTTGCGGAGAGAGATTCCCGCCGCCTCCACAGAACTGTGCGCCAGCTGAAGTTCATCCCGGAATTCACCTCAACTCAAAAGGAGAACGCAATGAAAATTGTGGCGATGATTGCGCGCTATTTGCTTGGCCTTATGTTCGTGGTGTTCGGTTCGAATATGTTTCTGAATTTCATTCCCATGGGGGCCATGCCGACGGGGCTGGCTGGACAGTTCACTGCCGCCCTGTTTGCCGCGCACTACTTTTACGTGGTGGGCGCGATTATGGTTGTCTCCGGGATTCTGCTTCTGGTGAACCGGTTTGTGGGGCTGGGGTTAACACTGCTGGGTCCGGTGCTGTTCAACATCCTTGTGTATCACCTTCTGATGAACCCAAGCGGTATTGGGATGGGGGCGCTTGCGACGCTTCTTTGGCTGCTGGTTGGTTGGGAACATCGGATCGTGTTTGCAAGGCTGTTTGCGGCGCGGCTCGAGGAATGAAGGCTGTTCCGATGAACGTACCGGGCGGCTGACTACAATCAAAGCAGCGATGATTCAATACCTCTATCTCGGGCGCGTGGACTACGCAGAAGCGTTGCGGCTGCAGGCAGAAGTGGCGGAGATGCGCCTCCAGGGCCGTATCGAGAACGTGTTGCTCTTGCTCGAACATCCGCCGGTGCTTACGCTGGGGCGCAACGCCCACCGCTGCAACATTCTCGCTTCAGACGAACTGCTGACCCGCCGTGGCGTTACTATCCACGAGATCAACCGTGGCGGAGACGTTACCTATCATGGACCGGGGCAACTGGTTGGCTATCCGATCTTCGATCTGCGCAGCTTGCACAACCCGACCGGTGGCCGCCTCGGACCGGTGGACTTTGTGCGCATGATGGAGGAGGCGCTGATTCGCCTATGCGGCGTCTTCGGCGTACGCGCCGGGCGCATCGCCGGCCTCACCGGCGTTTGGTGCTCTGCGGGCAGCAGCCCTTTGGACAAGAGCAGCGACACAACATCCAAAGAGAACGTCGAACCCGAAAGGAAGATCGGCGCAATCGGCATTCATGTCTCGCGCGGCATCACCTCCCACGGGTTCGCCTTCAACGTCACTACCGATCTGCGCGACTTCCAACTCATCATTCCATGCGGCATCAGCGACCACGCCGTCACGAGTCTGGAGAAAGAGGTCCGGGGCGGTGAGAGTTTGCCTGGTCTCGAAGCCATCGCCCACCAGGCGGCGCGCCAGTTCGGGTTGGTGTTCGGCCAACAGGTGCTGGCGGTTGAGAGCCTGGCAAGACTGCGCGCGCAGGCCGCACCGCCGTTGCCCGCACAGGACACGCCTCTTCAAGTCCCGGCCGAGGTCGAGCGTCTCCGGGGCGTAGCCGAGCGGCCTGTTCGCGCCTGAACTGCGCCTTCAGCACAATCCCGCCCGGCCGCAGCAGGCCGCGATTTATAATCCGGCAGGACCCAAGCGCGCATCAGAGTCCCGCAACGCGGAGAGAACGATTCATGGCAACCGACGTAATAATGCCCCAGATGGGCGAGTCGATCTTTGAGGGCACCATTACAAAGTGGCTCAAGAAAGCCGGCGACAGAGTAGAGAAGGACGAGCCGCTTTTTGAAATCTCCACCGACAAGGTGGACGCCGAAATTCCCTCGCCCGTTGCCGGCGTGCTCAGCGAGATCAAGGTCCCCGAAGGCGCGACGGTCGAGGTGAACACGGTAGTGGCTGTGATCGATGGGGCAAGTGCTTCAGGGCCGGCTGCCATCGCAACCACGCCAGCCCCCGCATCTGAGGCGAAGTCAGCCGCACCGCAGATGGCCACGCCGGTTGCAGGCGCAATCGAAATCGTGATGCCCCAATTGGGCGAGTCAATCTTTGAAGGCACCATCACCAAGTGGCTCAAGAAGGCCGGCGACAGAGTAGAGAAGGACGAGCCGCTTTTTGAGATCTCTACCGACAAGGTGGACGCCGAGATTCCTGCTCCCGTGGCCGGCATACTCAGAGAGATCAAGGTGCCCGAGGGCGCGACGGTCGAGGTAAACACCGTTGTCGCGGTCATTGACGGCACCGGAGCAACGACCACTTCGGCGGTGGAAGCCCAGTCAGCCACATTGCAGGGGTCGCTGCCGGTACAAATGACGCCGCCGCAAGCAATAGGCCGGCGCATTTACTCCTCGCCGCTGGTGCGCCGCATCGCCAAGGAGAACAAGCTGGACCTCAGTCAGATGGCGGGCTCCGGCTCCCACGGCCGCATCAACAAGGAAGACATCCTGCGCTACTTGAGCCAGTATGGACCCTGTAGTGCGGCTCCTGAATCTCCAGCGGCGCAGTTGCAGACAGCTTCACCGCACGCGCCTCTACCGCTAATGAGCGGCAAGGTGGTTCCGCTGACCAAGATGCGCAGCATCATTGCCCAGCGCATGCTAGAGAGCAAGCGGATCAGCCCCCACGTCCACTCCGTCTACAAGGTGGACATGACCCGCATCGCCCGCCTGCGCGAGCGGGAGCGGGCCGGCTTTGAGCAGCGCCACGGCGTCAAGCTGACTTATATGCCCTTTATTGCCGCCGCCGCCGTGGATGCGCTGCGCAGGTTCCCCATCCTCAACGCGTCGCTGATCGACAGTGCGATCCACTACCACGACCACATCAACCTGGGCATTGCCGTGGCGCTTGAATGGGGCCTGATCGTGCCAGTCGTCAAGGAGTCGGAGGCGCGCAACTTTCTCAGCCTCGCCAGCGCCATCCACGACTTGGCCAGCCGCGCTCGCACCAAGAAGCTGATGCCCGATGAGGTCCAGGGCTCCACGTTCACCCTTACCAACTCCGGCGTCTTCGGCGGGGAATTCGGCACGCCGATCATCAATCAGCCCGAGTCGGCCATTCTCGCCATTGGCGGCCTGCGCAAGGAGCCGGTGGTATTGACGGACGCCGCGGGCAATGACGCAATCGCGATCCGCTCGGTGCAATATTTCTGCCTCGGGTTTGACCACCGCCTGATTGACGGCGCCGACTCCGGCAAATTCATGTTGGAGTTCAAGAAGACGCTGGAAAACTGGGACAGGGAGATCGGCTAGGAGAGCAGCGGCGAGCGAGCGCACTCACTGCCCCTTCGCCCAAGCCAG
>Ga0182013_10000492_pt1 | contig 55059 bp, 42 predicted proteins | sample 612S2MmetaG_FD_120487 | JGI IMG/M metagenome (GOLD analysis project Ga0182013, IMG submission 120487) | Permafrost microbial communities from Stordalen Mire, Sweden - 612S2M metaG | ecosystem: Environmental > Terrestrial > Soil > Wetlands > Permafrost | place: Sweden: Stordalen | collected...
ATAGGGAGGCTTTAGCCGCTGAGGTGAGGACGTTCCGGCAACCTTGTATCTTCGGTGTTATGACCTGAAATTGCAGGACACTACACCAGTATCATGTCCCGCAAGTTCGTGGCAAAATTCAACTGTTGTGTTTGAAAGGGCACGGCTTCAGCCGTGCCGCAAAAGCGCATGTACAGGGAGGCTTTAGCCGCTGAGGTGAGGACGTTCCGGCAACCTTGTATCTTCGGAGTTATGACATGAAATTGCAGGACACCACACTAGCAGGCTGCTGAAAACGCCGTATTCGACATGTTTCGACGGGGCGCACCTTCAGGTGCGCCGTCCTACGCCCTTTATTTTTGTCATTCCGAGCGGGCTTCAGCCCCTGTGTCGCGACCGCACATGGAATTTCCCGGTGGAACAAAACTGGCGCGCAAGCATCAAACTAGCCGCGCAGCGGCGGCTATGAAGCTAGCCCAGGGCGTAAGCCCTGGGTCAAGCGGGAAATCTGGACGAGCCGCGCAGCGGCGACACGGTTGCGACACCGTCTCTTCAGGCCCGCGTTAATACCGTCCCGGGGTCTGGGTGCCGTAGGCACGACACATCGGCAAGTGCGCTGCCGCCCCTCCGGGGCTTCTGGTTGCGGGGATTCCTTGACGCGAGCCTGAAGGCTTGCTCTACCTCTGATTTCGAATCCGAAACCAAACGGCACACTACCCAAACTGCCAGCGCATTGCTAATGCGCGGATGGCAGCGAGCGAATTTCGCCCTAGACTTCGCTTCCCTTCGGCACTTTTGATTCAGAGGAATCGCCGGGCTGCGCAGTCTGCTCCGCGATAGCCGAACGGTACGACGCTTCTTTCCACAGACTGGTGGGCTGCACGAAATAAACCCGCACCGCGGCCAGCGAAGCCGCCATCAGCACCACGAAAGTGCGGACGGGCGACGTAACTTTCTTCAGGGGAATGCCATCGGAGACAACCGGATCCAGCGCCGCCAGCGCGTAGAACAGCCCCTGTCCCCAGCCGGCCACCGCCCGCCAATAAGGCGGCAGACCGATGGTCGCCAGCGCCACCGCGATCATGCAATACGGTATGACTATGCGCCCGTACTTCGCCGAGAGGAAATGCAGGCGCATCCGGTTCCTCGCGCTCAACAGCTCGGGCATGATCTTCAGCATCTGGTACAGCCCCGCCTGCAGCCGCACTTTTCGCCGGAACTCCGAATTCAACACGGTCGGGTAGTCATACATTGTGGCACTCGGTTCCATCAGGATGCGATGGCCTTTGAAGAACGCCACCAGCGGCTCGTAAACGTCATCCAGCAACGTGCCGGGGGGCAAGGGCGTCCATAGCGAACGGCGAATGGCCGCGAAGGCCCCACTGTAGCCGAAGGTCGAATCAATGCGCGTCAGGCGCAGCCGGATCCAATGCTCGTAGCGCCAATAAAGGCTGGTCGTCGTCTCTTCGTGGGTCTCGCCTTGCACAATGATGGTCTGCGGGCTCACCGCGCCGACCTTGGGATCTCCGAAGCAGGCGATGATGTTGCGCAGGCAGTCGCGATCGAGCGTCTGCCGGACATCGTTCAGCGCCAGAATCTCGCCCGCTGCCAGCGGCACGGCTGCGTTCAGCGCTGCTGCCTTTCCGCCATGGGCCACCCGCAGAAACCGCACCCCTTGGTTGGCGAAGCTGCGCGCTATCTCGTCGGTGCGGTCGGTTGAACCGTCGGAGACCACCAGAACGTCAATTAATTCCCGGGGATAGTTCTGCTCGAAAATGGCCTTCAGCTTGCGCTCCAGAAACTTTTCGCCGTTGTAAACCGCGATCACGAACGAAACCGTGCGCAGCTTGTCATCTTTCTGGACTGGATTATGAGAATGCTTGGCCATCCAGTCCAGCAGCAAAGGATAGCCAAACAGCGCGTAGAACATCGCCCCGCAAGCCAGCGTGAATACGGCGATACAGATGATTTGTATGGGGGCCAACATCGTCGCAGCTAACAAGAATCGTGGTCCTGTTCGATTGTAAGTGGCAGCGCCCATGTTTCCTGATCGGACATTGGCGGGAGGGTCGGGAGACGCGAGCGCCTTCGATGCGCGCCCGGCAAAAGGCCCGCGTTCTTGGGTTGAGAGTAGCCCAGCCGCGCAGGCGAGTCAATCAGGGGAACTCGCATTTACCCCTGCAACCGAGGGTTAGGGAGGTTCTGATCAAGTCCGCTTTGTCGAAGGGGACGGCCTTCACGCCGTCCGTAACTAGCGCAAAATCATCGCGGCTTCAGCCGCCGAGGGTCTTCGTCATGACTTAATCAGAACTTCCTTAGCTCTCATACCAAGGCCCGATCGCGCCGTTGTGACGAAATACCTGTGGCTTGTGACATGAGTCACCTTGGGCCGGCAATCGGCAGTGCCACTATAAGCACAAGTACCGAACGCCGTTGCAGCGTAAACCCTCGCTGCGATCTCGGTTCCCGTGTTTCTTGGGTCCGATTGCGTTCGGCGTGGGGTCTTGGACACAGCATCGTAGTCGCGCCGTCCGCCCGGCGAAACCCAACACCTCTGGCTTAACGCACCCCAATGGTTGCGAAGGAACGTGATATGGCACGCACCGTGGAAGTCACTGAGTTGCTGTTGCGCGAAGCGCAACAGAGCCTGCTGGAAACCAGTATGGCCCTCGAAGACGTCGTCCCGGTGTGTGAAGACCTGGACAACGCGGGCTATTGGTCCGTGGAGTGTTGGGGCGGAACGGCCTTTCGTTCCGGCATCCGTTTTCTAAACGAAGATCCGTGGGAGAGATTGCGGACCTATCGCCAGCTGCTGCCCAAGACCAGGCTGCAAATGCTACTGCGCGGACAGAACCTGGTTGCCCATCGAAACTTTGACGACTCGATCGTCAGCCGGTTTGTGGAGAAGGCGGCACTCAACGGCATCGATGTCTTCCGCATCTACGACGCACTGAATGACGTGCGCAACCTGAAGGCCAGTGTGGCGGCCGTCAAGAACGCCGGCAAACATGCCCAGGGTGCGATCTGCTATTGTCCCAGTCCGGTGCACACTGTCCCGGTGTTCGTGGACATCGCGCAGCAAATCAAGGAATTGGGTTGCGATTCCATCTGCGTGCAAGACGTTGACGGTCTGCTCAAGCCCCAGGCGGCCTACGATCTGGTCAAAGGGATCAAGCAGAAGTGCGGGACCGACACCTTGGTGAGCCTGCACGCCCATTCCACTACCGGCGTCACTCTGGTTTCGCTGATGAAAGCGATTGAGGCCGGATGCGACATTGTGGACACTGCCATCAGCTCTCTGGCCCTGGGCCGCGGACACAATCCCACCGAGAGCCTGGTCGCAATGCTGGAGGGGACCGGCTTCGAATCGCGTCTGGATACGGAACGTATGCATCGTGTGAAGCAGCATATCGCCGCCGTCCGTCCCCGATACCACGAATTCTTCAATCAGCCCATCGGGGTCGAGACCGAAACCTTCCAGCACCAGATACCGGCAGCGCTCATGTTGAACATGGAGTATCAACTCAAGGGGCAAGGTGCGTCCCACTTGCTCGATCAGGTGGCGGCGGAAATCCAAAACGTCCGCCGCGATGCCGGCTATCCTGCACTGGCCATCCCGGCGAGTGAAGTCCTCGGCACCCAGGCGATGCTGAATGTTCTGCAAGGCAAATACAACGTGATCACCAGTGAGTTCGCCGACTTGATGCTCGGCTACTACGGAACCACTCTGGGAGCAAAGGACCCGGAGACGATGGCCAAAGCAGCCAGCCGCGAAAACAAGCCCAGCATCTCTTGCCGTCCAGCCGACTTGCTTGCGCCCACCTGGGAAAAGCGTCGGACCGAGGCCCTGGCGTTGGGCGCCAACGGTAGCGATGAAGATGTCTTGACTTACGCCATGTTTCCCAACGCGGCAACCCAGTTCTTCCAGACCCGGACGGCCGGGCCGAAAGACATCCAGAAGGTAGCCAGTGAAACCAAGCCCGGGACCGGACCCGCCCCCTTAGGGGACGCGACCGGCCATGCCATGCCGGCAGAGTCACGGACCTACATCATCACGGTCGGCGGCGAGGAACACACAGTTTCGGTGGCAGCGGCGCCATGAAAGCTTTCAGCACCCGCTGCTATCTAATTCGGCTCAGGGAGGCCCAACGTGGCGGCACCAACACTTAAACCGGCAAGCGCAACCATGCCCGAGCGCATTGCTGAACTGCGCCTGAAGCGCGCCAAGATCGAAGAGGGTGGCGGCAAACAGCGCATCCAGAAGCATCACCAGGCCGGTAAGCTCACCGCCCGTGAGCGCATTGACAAGCTGGTCGATCGCCAAAGCTTCCAGGAGATTGGTTTATTCGCCAAGCACCGGGCCACCTACTTTGGCATGGCAGACAAGGACCTTCCCGCCGACGGAGTGGTCACCGGATGCGCCATGGTTGATGGCCGTCTAGTCCACTTGGCCTCCCAGGATTTCACCGTGGCGGGCGGCGCCGCCGGAGAAGTGCACTGCGCCAAAATTACCGAGATGATGAAGCTCTCCATGAAGACCGGAAGTCCCTTCATCTTCGTGAACGATTCCGGCGGCGCTCGCGTGCAGGAAGGCATCGACAGCCTGGCCGGCTATGCCAGCGTCTTCTATAACAACGTAATGCTCTCCGGCACGGTACCGCAGATTTCCATTATCTGCGGACCCTGTGCCGGCGGCGCAGCCTACAGTCCCGCCCTCACCGACTTCATTATTTTGACCCGCGGGGCGCAGATGTTCATCACCGGCCCTCAGGTCATCAAGCAGGTGACGGGAGAGACCGTGACCGCCGACCAGTTGGGGGGCCCGGCCGCCCAGATGAACCGCTCCGGCGTCGTTCATCTCATCGCCGACGATGACGAAGGTGCGCTGGCCCTGGCCCGCCGTCTGTTGAGCTTTTTGCCCTCGAACAATCTCGAAGACCCTCCCCGCCTGGCATTCAGCCAGGAACTGGAAGACGATCCCACGCTGAACGATTTGATACCGACGGAATCTAAACTTGCCTACGACATCCGCACCGTGCTCAGGCCACTGCTCGATCATCAGGACTTCTTCGAAATCCAGCCCGGTTTCGCCGCCAATGCCGTCATCGGCTTCGGACGCATCCAGGGGCGCACCGTAGGAATCATCGCCAATCAGCCCTGCGTGCTTGCCGGGGCGCTGGACATCGACGCTTCCTGCAAGGTGGCTCGCTTCATTCGCTTCTGTAATGCCTTCAATGTCCCGTTGCTGACTTTTGTCGATGTGCCCGGATTTCTGCCGGGAGTTGAACAGGAGTACGGCGGCATTATCCGCCATGGAGCAAAAATCCTGTTCGCCTACTCCGCGGCAACCGTTCCCAAGATCACGGTTGTGTTACGCAAAGCCTACGGCGGCGCCTACATCGGGATGTGTTGCAAAGACCTGGGGGCCGACCGCGTGGTGGCCTGGCCAACCGCGGAAATCGCGGTCATGGGCGCTGAAGGCGCCGCCGAAATCGTCTTTCGTCATGAGATCGACGCCGCCGAGGATAAGGTGCGGCGGCGCGATGAACTGATCGAACTCTATCGCAGCACATTTGCCAATCCCTATGTCTCCGCTGGCCGCCGGCTGGTGGATGATGTGATCGAGCCCTCCGCGACCCGACGATACCTGGCCCGGGCACTGGAAGCGCTGCACACCAAGCGGGAGCTTCGCCCCGCCAAAAAACACGGCCTGATTCCTCTGTGACACCTATGGCAGCAAGCAACCTGGAGTCCCAATCAAATTCGTCGCCTGACGTCAACCCCAAGACCCTGGCGCTGATCGCCGCAGCCGTCACCGAGTTTCTCGGCAATGCGGTCCGCATTCGCTCCGTAAGAATGCTGCCGGAACCGAAGCAAGTCGGCCGCTGGGCACGGCGAGGCCGGGCGGTGGTCCAGGGTTCACACAACCTTGGCCAGACGGGACGCTGAATATGATCGCCAATCACGCAACCATGCAGATCCAGCAATGGGACGGCCAATGAAATTGCAGATCTCGATCGACGGGAAGTCGTATCAAGTCGAAGTGGAAGTAGCTGAGGAGGACTATCCTCTGCAAACCCAGGACAATCGCCCTGCACCGGCTGCCGCCACCATTCAGTCGACTGTCTTACGCACTCCGCCCAAGCCGGGGTCATCCCTCAATCCTGATCTCAACGAAGGCAAACTATGCCGCAGTCCTTTGGCTGGAATCGTGGTCCGTGTGCCGGTGGTCGCTGGGCAGCAGTTGCAGGTCAACGATTTGATGGTCATGCTGGAAGCCATGAAGATGGAGAGTGCGGTCACCGCCCCGGTCGCGGGAAAGTTGAAATCGGTCCATGTGGCGCCCGGAGATTCGGTCAAGGCGTACCAGGTCTTGGTGGAATTCGAATGATCGCGTTGGCCCCCTCCGATGCCGCAATGTTACCTTGTTGGGGTAAGTGGGGTGTCTGCCGGCGATGGTTCCAACCTGGGTTCTGATTTTGTGGGCTGCGGCCTTGGCCGGCTGCGGGTCGATTCTTAATAGAAAGAAGATGTAGTCAATGCCGCTGAAGCCTTTCGTTATCAATTCTCACGGGCACATTGTCTTTCCGGGCAACTTTTTCCCCGAGTTGGACTTTTCGGTTTTTAAGACCCTCAAACAATTTGCCGCCGTCATCCGGCGCGACTTTGGCGAGAAGGCCTTCACCGACGTGGAGATTGCCGGGCGCTTGCAGGCCGGCGAATACAAGAGCCGCTATGACCTTTGCCGCGACCTGGCGCTCAATCGCCTTTGGGTGAATCGCTACACCCTGACCATGTATGAAAAGCGCCCTACCCGCTGGGGAGATCTGCCCCGTCACCGCCGTGATGTGTTCCTTCCGGTGTATAAGCCGCGCGACGACTCCGCCGTCACCACCGCCATCCAGGCGGGTTATTCGGAATTGCCTTCCTCCTGGGACGAGGACATGGAAGACCGCGCTTTCGGTATTCTCCTCAGTGTCTTTCGCAACAAGCTTAGCTCCGGAGGAGAGCTTCGGCCCATTCGTTTTACCGTCGCCGAGGCGCTTGAGGACCCCAAAAACCGCACTCGTCTGCTGACCGCCTACGATCCCGATTATCTGCGTTACACCTACAATGATGTCCTCGACTGCCTGCATCCTGTGCCCGAACTTGAGGCCTTGATGCGGCAGTGCATGATCCTTCACAACCAGTATCCCTGGGACCCGTCGACCAGCTCCCAAATCGAACTCAGCCAGCTGAAGGACGACGACTATGTGGTCGCATTCCATCCCCGTAGCCAGGAAGTAATGCGCTTCATCCAGCGGGTCAAGAATGACACCGAGTGGGGACCGCGAGTTCGCCAGTCGCGCCGGCCGCCCGACACGCTCGCCCTGAGTGAACCCATCCGACCTTATCCCGCCGTCGAAGTCAGCAAGCGTTTCGCGGTCCTGCCTCGAATCGAGGCCATTGCCGTCTACCACGGCGAGATCGCCTGTACCAACGCCGACCTCATCCGCAATCACGCTTATTGCTGGTCGCGCATGTCGGCGGCCGAAATCAGCGAGAAAACCGGTATCGAGCAACGCTGTTACACCGAGCTTGGCCTGGAGGAAATGGCCCTGCTCGCCGCCAGAAATGCCCTCGCCAAGTCCGGCCGCCGGCCCGCCGAACTTGGCGCCGTGCTGTTTTGCAGTTGCACCAGCACCCGACTCATTCCATCGGTTGCCACCTGGCTTTCGGGTGAGCTGGGTTTGTTGCAGACCCATAACTCCTGTGACATTGTTGCTGCCTGCGCCGGCATGTCTTACGGTATTGCCGAAGCCATTCGCCTGTTGCAGGAAGTTGACCGTCCCATATTGCTGGTCTGCGCGGAAAAATTCTCTGACAAGATCGGGACCGTCCGCACCTCGCGCATGATTTTCGGTGACGGCGCGGCTGCGGTCGTGATCGCTCCCGCACCCGAAGGGACCGCTTCCGACATCGAATACTTTCAGACTTACGCCAGCGGCCCCTGGTCGGAGGTGAACTCCATCATCTGGCCGAATCCCGAGTTCGATAACAACATCACCGTTTATGGGCCCGAGGTGAAGTCGCTGGTCACTCGCTATCTGAAGGAGATGATGGGTGAGTTGGCCCAGCTTCCAAACCCCAACGGCGGCGGTGGGTCGCTCATCGACGCCATCGACCTCGTGGTTCCCCACCAGGCCAACAAGAACATGGTCCTCACCCTGGCAGAAGCTGCCGGCATTCCCGGTGACCACATCTTTTTCAACATTGAACGAGTGGGCAACACTTCTTCCGCCAGCATTCTCTTGGCCGTCCATGACGCGGTGCAGGAAGGGCGCATTGACCGCCCCATGCGCGTCTTCGCCCCCGGCTTCGGGGCCGGCGCGGTGGGTGGGTACGTCGTCATGCGGGTAGACCCCGCAGTGGTGAGCTTAAGTTCTGAAGACAGGAGTCTTGAAATGGCAAATATTGCAAATGGAAATGGCTACCAACCGACTTCCCTCTCCGGCCGGGTCGCACTGGTCACCGGGTCCTCACGCGGTATAGGACGCGCCATCGCACTTGAGCTGGCCCGCCGCGGAGCCAATATTGCGCTGAACTTCCGCTCCGACGTCAAACAGGCGGACATCGCGGCCGATGAAATCCGCGAAATCGGCGTCGAGTGCCTCCTGGTCCAGGGCGATGTGGCCCAGAAAGGCGAGGCCGCGCGCATCGTCAAAGAAGTGCTGCAAAAATGGCAGCGCCTCGACATCCTGGTAAACAACGCCGGCATTACCCGCGACCGAAGCATGCGCAAAATGACCGACGACGACTGGGTGTCCGTCATTAACACCAACCTTAACGGCACCTTCTATTGCACCAGTGCAGCCGTGCCCGCCATGGTCAATCAGAGGTTTGGCCGGATCATCAATATCAGCTCGGTGGTCGGGCAAATGGGCGCATTTGGCCAGGCCAACTACTCGGCCAGCAAAGGCGGAATCATCGCCTTCACCAAGACCCTCGCGCTGGAAATGGCCAAGTTCAACATCACCGCCAACGCCATTGCTCCGGGCTTCACTTCCACCGAAATGGTGGATGCTATTCCAGAAGAGATTGCGGCCCAGATCAAGGCCAAGATTCCTCTGGGACGTTTCGCCACCGCGGAGGAAATTGCCAAAGCGGCTGCATTCCTCGCGGCCGACGGGGATTACATCACCGGACAGGAGTTGAACGTCAACGGCGGATACCACATGTGAGCGAGGATTGATCTTTACTTGGAACGAGGTGCCAGCCAGCCATCGATGTGCGGCCAGGTGAACTTGCTGGCTCCGCTGCCCGCCATGATTCCGATGTGACCACCTCGGACGCGGAATAGTTCCTTGTCCGCGCTGCTCACCTTCGCCATGATGGGCTCAGATTGGCACGACGGCGTGATGTGGTCGTCCTCGGCGATTACGGTCAGCAGATTGGCGTGGATGCGGCTTAGATCGACGCGCTGGCCTCGAATCATCAGCTCACCGCGCATGAGCTTGTCTTTGCGATAGAGGTCCACGATAAGTTGGCGAAAGGCGCCGCCGGCCAGAGGCACGTTGTCGGTCACCCAAGTGTTCATCGCATGCCAGGATTCCACCATGCGAGGATCGTCGATGTTGTCCCACAACTTCACATAATTGCCGACGTAATTCTCTACCGGCTTCAGCGCCTTTGCCCCGTAGTCGATCATCTCTCCCGGCATATTGCCGAACGTCGCCAGCACCTTGTCCACATCGAAATAGCGCTCGTCGGTCCAGCGCGCGAAAGTCAAATTCTGCTTGTCGGAAAAGTCCAGGGGAGCGGTCAACAGAATCAGGTTGCGCAAACCGTCTTCGTCGCCACGCAAAGCGGCATAGATCGTGGTGAGGATGGCTCCGATGCACCAGCCCAGCAGGCTGAACTCTTCCACGCCGAAGGTCGCTTTCAGCTTGCGGATGGCGCGCGGCATGTAATCCAGAGTGTAATCGTCAAAAGTGAGGTTCTTGTCTTCCGGTCCCGGTGCTCCCCAGTCCAGCAGATAAAGATCGTAACCCTTGTTGACCATGTACTCGACAAAGCTGTGACCGGGACGCAGGTCAAGAATGTAGGGCCGGTTCATCAGGGCGAAAACCAGCACCACCGGGACCGGATGGCGCTGCTCTTGGGGCAGGACCGGCGTGTAGCGGTACAGTTTGGCCTTGTTGAGCGTCCAGACCAACTCCTTCGGGGTCTGGCCAATCGCAGCCTTGGTGCTCATTACCTTGGTGAGGGTTTTCAGCCGCTCTGCAGCCTCGGTAAACGGGTCGGTGAGAACCGGAGCCTCCGCCATTCTACTTCTTGCCTCGCTTCGCTTTTTTCGCGCTGCTCGTCTTCTTGCTCGCTGGCGGCTTGCTCCGTTGATGCGCGGGACGCGGCTCTGCAAGCGGCGCAGTGCCCGCTTGCACAATCAACCGTTGAATGCCATCCAGCTTGGCATCCAGGTCGTCCAGACGCATTTCGATGTTGGTCATACGTCCGGCGATCGAGACCACATCGGCCCGCGACGGCATTGCCAGTTGCTCGAGCGTCTTGAGCATGGCTTTTTCTACCGCTTCGCGGAAAGGCGCGGAAACCGTTAGATAAGTGTCGAGTACCGCTCCCGTGGCTTGCGCGTAGGCTTCGCTATTCACCATGTCAACCATGGTCTTGCCCCACGCATCCAGGTAGATGTCGCGCACGCCTTTCCACGGCTCCATCGGATCAAACCGCTTGCCATCGTGGACTGGGTCTTCCGCCATTCAGATACTCCCTTCACCACGACGATACACCAGAGACAGTCACGAAGATATCCTGCCGGCCGTTTTTCGCCGGGGTATTCTTGGCGACTGCCTCACTCGACTTGCTTGTCTGTTAGTTCTTGGCGTTGGCAAGAAACGGTTGCGAAGCGAAGTCCAAGACTGACTTCTGCGCTTCGATTACCGCATCCGTTCCGCGTTGGAACGAATCCACGATCAAAGTGGCCGGCCCGGGTACCGCGCTAAGCTGCTTCTTGGTGGACTCAAAAACTACCTTGTTCTGCTCGCTGGCAAAATCCAGGACCTTTTTCTGGGCTTCCACCGACCGCTCAACCGACTTCTTGATAGACGTAGTAACGCCGGCTGCGATCTTGCCGTAGGCATCCACCCGCACCTTGGTGATTTCGGTGGCGGACTTGGTCTGCTCGACCACCAGGTCGATGGCGCTCTTCTGGTTTTCAATGGCGGTTTGCACGGCCTGGCTGGCAACCTCAAAGATGAACGCAGGCGGAGTTACCGGGAAAAAGCTGAATGCCTGCTTCCAGGCCCCCAGCCATGCGGCGGTCTGCTCGGCAGCGACGTCCAGGGTCTTCTTTTGCAGGTCGGCAACCTGCTCAACACTGTTGACGATCACCGGTGAAAAAACGTCTACCAGTTCAGTAGTCACGGCCGCGTTGGCGGGCGTGGTCTTCTTGCTTGACTTGGATGTATTTGGCATGATCTGCTCCTTTGGAGAACGGCATTTATGATTTATGTTGCAATTTATGCTGCAGTGCAACATAAATCAATCTTACTCGCCTCTGGCCCCGTGTCAACCACAAAATGAAAAAAAATGTTTCCCAGCCCCTCATCATCAAGAAGTACGAGAACCGCCGTCTTTACAATTCCTTGACCAGCCAATACATCAACCAGGACCAGGTTGCGCAGCTGGTGCGCGATGGCCATGACGTGCGCGTGGTCGACGCCGCTACCGGCGAAGATCTGACCCGGCTGACCCTGGCGCAGATTGTTGTGGAGGACGCCAAGACGCCCGACTCCATTTTCCCCCTCGACGTGTTGCGTCAAATGATCCTCGCCTCGGGCGTGGCAACCCAGGAAAATTCACTGCGCTACATGAAAGCCATGATGGAGATGTATCAGAATGCCTATCGTGCCCTGCCGGCGCCACTGAACCCGTTCGAGTTTCTGCAAGGCCGCTGGGGGCAACCCGGGTCCGCTAGTGGAGTAACGGGAAACCCGCTGGCGGAGCCGGCCCGGCAGCCGGCGTCCTCCACTGCCCAGACCAAGCCCAGTGAGGTCGACGAACTCAAGCGCCGAGTTGAAGAATTGGAATTGTTGCTGGCCAAAGGCGCCACCAAAAAGGACCCGCAACCACGGAAATCTCGCCGCAAGGCTTGACGCACTGCGGCAAAAGCAGCTAGTCTTTTCTCCGGCGCCCAGCCAAACAGGTCACGACTTGATTCTGCACCAACCAAGGCGCTTCCTCCCACAGTACGTGATGACCAGGAGCATCGATGCCTCGCTCTGAGCAAGACTCTGCCGTAGTAGACGTTCCTCAACCGGTTACCGAGATAGCCATTCCCCAAACTTCGCCGCCCAATACTGCAGTCAGGGCCGAAGTCATACCCGAACTTGCACCCATGGATACGCCGGAGGTGCGCGAAACGCGTCGCCCGGCGCGGGAGAGCGGCCAGCGCGGGAGAGTTGTGGTAATAACCGGAGCTGCGGCTGGAATCGGCCGGGCCACGGCCTTGCGCTTCGCCGAAGAAGGTGCGCGCGTTGCCGCCTGGGACGTTTCTGATAAGACCGCGTCTCAACTCGAATCCGCAATCAAGTGGGCGGGAGGCGATTGCCATTTTCAAGCTGTCGACGTTGCCAACGCGAAGTCGGTCGAATCGGCTGCCGCGGCAGTGGCCGCAAAATGGGGACGCATCGATGTACTCATCAACAATGCCGGCATCGTGCGCGATGCGCAACTGGTGAAGTGGAACGGCGGCAGCCCAGCCTCGATCATGAGCGAAGAGACCTGGGATGCCGTGATCGGCGTCAATCTGAAAGGCGTCTTCCTGGTGACTCGCGCGGTTGTGCCCTACATGATCAAAGCTGGAGGCGGAGTCATTCTGTCCGCCGCCTCGGTCGTGGGACTTCTGGGGAACTTCGGCCAAACCAATTACGTGGCTTCTAAAGCCGGGGTCATCGGCATGACCCGCACTTGGGCGCGGGAGTTGGGAAAGTATAAGATCCGCGTCAATGCCGTGGCCCCGGGATTTATTGCGACCGACATGGTCAGATCGATGCCCGCCAAGGTCCTGGAAGCCATGGTCGCGCGAACTCCGCTGGGGCGGGCAGGAACTCCCGAGGACGTGGCCAACACTTACCTTTGGCTGGCTTCCGATCAGGCAAGCTTCATTCATGGAACTGTGATTTCTGTCGACGGCGGCGTGGTGATCGGCACCTGAAAACGCTTCCCCATGTCCCCGAACGAGTTGATAATCGAGCAGGACCGGTTTACCGGCGCTGGACTTCACCACCGCCAAAATCTGAGGCAATCATGGACATAAGAACAATAGGAGTGATCGGGGCAGGCACGATGGGCAACGGCATCGCTCACGTCTTCGCCAAAGGTGGGTACAACGTTGCTCTGGTTGACGTGGAACAGCGCTTCCTCGATCGCGGACTCGACATCATCCGCAAGAATATGGAGCGCGAGGTGTCGAAGGCCAAGCTCACCACCGAGCAACGCGATCAGGCGCTGGCCCGCATCACCGCGACCACCGATCGCAAGCAACTCGCCAATTGCGACTTCATCATTGAGGCGGCCAGCGAGCGCTTCGAGATCAAGTCTGAACTCTTCCGCGATCTCGACGGAATGTGCCGGCCGGAAGTCATTCTCAGCTCCAATACTTCGTCGATTTCCATCACCAAGCTGGCGGCCGTGACCCAGCGGCCCGCCAAGGTCATCGGCATGCATTTCTTCAATCCCGTGCCGGTGATGAAGCTGGTTGAGGTGATCCGCGGACTGGCGACCTCGAACGAGACCTACGCAACCGTAAAGTCACTGGCGGAAAAGCTGGAGAAAACGCCGGTCGAGGTAAACGACGCGCCGGGTTTCGTCTCCAACCGCGTACTCATGCCGCTGTTGAACGAAGCCATGTATGCGGTGATGGAAGGCGTCGCCACCGCCCAAGCCGTAGACGAAGTCTTTAAGCTTGGCATGGCGCACCCCATGGGTCCGCTTACCTTGGCGGATTTCATTGGGCTCGATGTCTGCCTCGACATCATGCGCGTAATGCAGTCCGGCCTCGGTGACCCCAAATACCGCCCGTGTCCGCTGCTCATCAAGATGGTTGACGCAGGCTGGCTGGGCCGTAAATCAGGACGTGGCTTTTATCAGTACTGATCAAGCAGGCGCCCTAGCTTACTCTGCACTTCACAGGTCAAGCTTGCCGATCGGCTCGATGTGGTTCGGAAAGAGAGAGTGGCAAGAGTCCCGCAACCTCCGCGCTGGAAAAGAGAGACGGAGGTTTCCTCGGAAGTTATTAACTTGCTTGGTGGCGGCGGTAGGACTCGAACCTACGACCTACGGATTATGAGACCGTCGCTCTAACCACCTGAGCTACGCCGCCATATGCTCATTCTACGGCATTTACCGCCTAAACCTGCTGGTCGGCCTATGCCTGTTCCTTGCCCCTGGTTGGTTCCAACTTCTTCATGGCCTTCGTCGTCTCGGATCGCTCGGCCACAATGTAATACGCTTCCGTCGTCCTTGCGTCGGCATGGCACAAAACCTCCTGCATCACCTTAGGCGGAACGCCGCGGCTGTAAAGGTTTGTGCCGAGACCCCTGCGAGAGCCGTGCCGGGCCTCTAAAGTCTTTACCCTCGGCGGGGCGCAGGATGCGGCGGCGACGTCAGCGAGGCTTATGGGCTTCCCGCGCCGTTCACCGGCGAAGTTGCAGCCGCCTTCAGTATAACGCTTCCGCTGCTCATCCCGGGCGCTACCCAAGATGGGTCCGCCAGGGAAGTTGGGCGAAGACCTGGTTCGGACTGCTGCCGGCTTACCCGAAGGGCCCGCAGATAAACGGCTTTTCGCCTGGCTGGTTTCTGGTATACCCTACTCCGGTATGATATAAGATATTTTCTTGCCGGGACGTGGGCACTTTTCATGTTCCTGTAACCGGGGCGTGGGAGACTTCCAGTTCCGGGGGCCGCGAGATGAATGCACTGCCTTCGTCCCGCACCCCGCGCGAGCACCTGGTGCATTCCTCCCAACTGGAGGAAGTTTACTGTTTTCCTCGCTGCCGTACTGCGACGGCGTGGGTTCCACTGTCACCCCGGTCGGTGACCAAGGTCACGGCTGCGGCGGGAAAGCTCCTGTCTAATTGAAATTGAATTTCAATTTCAATATGGAGAGGCGACCCAACTAACTCATGGCCCGACCCACTCTCGCAGCGCTGTGCCTCCTCCTGCTGGCGGCAAGCCTCGCCATCGCCGCCCCCGCCCAGGATGCGCCTTCCCCCGCTCCTCCAGCCCCCGGTCCGTCGGCCGCGGATGAGACCGTGCAAACCATGTTCCCTCATTTCAAGCAAGGCCGCTTCTGGATCTCAGGCCAGGCTAATTTCATCTTTCAGACCAATCCGCCGTTCTACGCCAAGTATTCCGGCACTAACAGCTTTCAACCCTACTACGAGAAGGCCTCTTCCCGCGTGTTGACGCTTTACACTGGCTTCGAGATCACCAAATCAATCGAGGTCCTGGCCGATGTCGAAGAAGCCGGCGGTGCGGGATTGAGTACGGCGCTCGGATTGGCCGGCTTCACCAATCTCGATGTGGTCAGAAATCCGTCATTAAGCAAGGCCCCGTACTTGGCGCGGCTGATGTATCACCAGGTGATTGCGCTGGGCCAACAGAAGACCGAGAACGCCCGCGGCCCGCTGTCGACCTTTGCGGAATTGCCCGCCCGCCGGCTCGAATTGCGTTTTGGTAAGTTTGGCTTGGCTGACTTCTTCGACCTGAACTCCGTCGGCAGCGACAGCCATTTGCAGTTCATGAATTGGACCATCGATCAGAACGGAGGATATGACTACGCGGCTGACACCCGCGGTTACACCTGGGGGGCCATGCTCGAGTACCAGGGCCCAACCTGGGGATTGCGCTTTGCCGAGGCGTTGTTGCCCACCGTGGCCAACGGACCAGACTTGGTTTGGGACCTGCGCCGTGCCAACGCCGAGAATGTCGAGTTCGAACTGCACCGCGGGTTCCTGCCTAAGAAGGATGGAATTGTCCGCTTATTGGCCTATGTCAACAACGCCAACATGGGCATTTATCAGGTTGCCATCGATCAATACCTGGAGGGAAAAGTCCCGACACCGGAAATCACCAACCACCCTCTTCAGGTGACGACCAAGTACGGGTTTGGGATCAACTTCGAGCAGACCCTGACCAACGACATGGTTGTTTACGGACGTTTTGGATGGAACAACGGCAAGACTGAATCCTGGGCCTACACCGAAGACGACCAGACCTTTCAGGGAGGCGCCGGCTTCGCGGGCCGCATGTGGAAAAGAAAATATGATCGGGCTGGCCTTGCCTTTGTCTCCAACAGTATCTCCAAAGAACATGCCCAGTATCTTGCCTATGGCGGACTTGGGTTCCTGCTTGGCGATGGAGGGCTGACCTACGGGCGCGAGAATATTCTCGAGACCTATTACACGGCCCACGTGTGGCGCGGAATCTACCTCGGACCAGACCTGCAATACATCGTTAATCCTGGATATAATCAGGTTCGCGGTCCGGTGACCGTGCCAGGCTTCCGTCTGCACCTGGAATTCTGACCTGATTCCCACCAAGGCTGACCCTTAGAAGGTGTACTATCGGCGGCGAATCTTATCTCCGCCGCTCAGGGGTCACGCCATACACCCGCCCGGCCGACAAAGGCTTTCGACTTTGCCGACCACAAATTCTTTCTGCTTTTTGTGTACCTGCTGGCCTCGCTCATCTACTACCCATACGTCCAGGAGCACACCGTCAGCTATGCCGTCTTCCGCCTATTGGGAAGCACCGGAATTCTGTTGACGGTGTACGCCATCAGTCGGCGACGGACTCTGCTGATCCATCGGTCGCCTCGCGCCAGTAACGCCGCCTGGGCCACGGGCTGGTAAACTAGAAGAGCAATGATCCTCCCGTTCGTTCGCGAATCCTTCGCGGACGTGGAAAAGGTGCCCGCTTTTGCCCGTGCTATTACCCAGCTCAAGGGTGGCGCGGAGCGGATACGTGTCTCCGGACTTACTCCCACCGGTAAGGCTCTCTTCTACTCGCTTCTGCCGCGCGCCATTTCGCGCCCTCTGGTCGTGATCGTCAGCGACAATCGTGCGGTCGATGAGTTGCTGCCCCTGCTCCGCGCTCTGGCGGACCTGACGGGCGCGGTTTCGCCCGACGCCGTGATCGGTCTGCCGGCCTACGACGTCCTGCCCTTTGAGAACCTTTCGCCCCATCCCGAGATCCAGGAAGCGCGCGCCACCGCACTGTGGAAGATCGCCACCGGCTCAGCGGAAATCGTCATCACTCCTCTGGCGGCGACGGCGATGCGTTTGCTCCCGTCCGGCTTCTATGCTGACCTGGCAAAAGTCGTGCGCCGGGGAGAGATGATCGACCCCGATCGCCTGGTCGAACATCTGCGCATCGTGGGTTACAGCCAGGTGGACGTGGTGGAAATGCCCGGCGAGTTCGCCCACCGCGGAGGTCTACTCGACATCTATCCGCCGGAAACGGACCGCCCGGTGCGCGTCGAGTTCTTCGGCGACGAAGTTGAGTCCATTCGCAAATTCGATCCTGGCACGCAGCGTTCTGCCGCCGTAACTGACGAGGTGGTACTGCTTCCGCTGACCGAAACTCCCGTGGAAGAAGAGACGCTCACGGTGATCAACGCGCGCCTCACCGGCGAACGGCTGGCGGGAGATGAAGACCTGGTTCGGCAGGCAGTGCGCGCGGCCGGCGTTGCCGTTTTTCCAGGATGGGAGCTATATGCCCCCGTCGCCGGCGCCAAGGAATCCTTCTTCGATCTGCTGCCCCGCGCAACCGTCGTACTCGACGAGCCCGACGCTCTCCATGAAGTCCATGACGCATGGTGGACCAAGGTCACAGAGACGCACGAGCGCAGCCTGATCGGCAATCTGGTTCGCCCTGATGATCTTTGCCTTTCGCCGGAACAGTGGAGCGAGCGCCTTCATCAGATTCCGACAATTGCGGTCGAGCAGCTGGGGATCGAGGATAACGACCAGCGAGAACACCTGACGCTGCAAACTCAGCCGACCACCCGCTTCCACGGTTCGGTAGCGGCCATGACGGAGGAAGTCGGTCGCCTGATGCGCGAAGGTAAGCGCGTGATGTTCGCGGTTTCCAGCACCGGCGAAGTCGAGCGCCTGGCCGACGTCTTCAACGAGTACAACCTTTCGTTTCGCATTGGCAGCCGCACTCCCAAGCCGGGCAGCGAAGTTTACGTGGACGAGTCCACCTACTTCGCGGAAGACATGGCGGCAACCGTGATCGTGAAAGCCTACGTTCCCGAAGGCATGGTGCTGCCCGAAGCCAACCTCGTCCTCTTTGGCGCGCGCGATCTGTTCGACGAAGCGGAAATCTCGCCGGGCCGTCCGCAGCGGCAGAAATCCAAGATCTCGGCCTTTCTCTCTGACTTCCGCGATCTCGCCGTCGGCGACTACGTTGTCCACGTCGAGCACGGCATCGGCCAGTACCAGGGTCTGAAGGAAATTCCGCAAGAAGATGGCGGGACCGCCGAGTTCATGATCCTGGAGTACGCCGAAGCCGCGCGCCTCTATGTGCCGCTCACCCGTCTTGATCTGGTGCAGAAGTACCGCTCGTCCGAGGGCGTGAAGCCCGTCTTGAATCGGCTGGGCACGGCGCAGTGGCAGAAAACCAAGGCGCGCGTCAAGAAGGCCATGAAAGATATGGCCGAGGAACTGCTGAAGCTTTATGCCATCCGCAAGACCGCCGAAGGCCACGGCTTTGCGCCCGACACCGAGTGGCAGCGCGAGTTCGAAGACAGCTTCGAGTTCAACGAGACCGAAGACCAGACGAGCGCCATCCTCGACGTCAAGCACGACATGGAGTCGCCCACGCCGATGGACCGGCTGCTGTGCGGCGATGTCGGCTACGGCAAGACCGAAGTAGCCATGCGCGCGGCCTTCAAAGCGGTCAGTGACAATCGCCAGGTCGCGGTGCTGGCGCCCACCACCGTGCTCGCTTTTCAGCACTACAACACCTTTCGCCAGCGCTTCGCGGCGTTCCCCATCAAGATCGAAATGCTCAGCCGCTTTCGCACCTCCAAGCAGCAGAAGGAATCCATTGCCAAAGCTGAGGCTGGGCAGGTGGATATTCTCATTGGCACGCATCGCGTGCTCTCCAAGGATGTGAAGTTCAGCGATCTAGGATTGGTCATCGTCGACGAAGAGCAACGCTTCGGCGTCCGTCACAAGGAGCGGCTCAAGCAGCTTCGCCGGGAAGTGGATGTACTTACCATGTCGGCGACGCCAATTCCGCGCACCTTGCACATGTCGCTGCTCGGCTTGCGCGACATGAGCGTTATCGAGACCCCGCCCAAAGATCGCATGGCAATCCAAACCGTGGTGGCGGCCTGGGACGAGAAGCTCCTACGCTCAGCCATTGAAAAAGAACTGGAACGCGGCGGACAAGTCTATTTCGTGCACAACCGCGTGGAAAGCATCTACGACATCGCCAGCAAGCTACGCGAGATGGTTCCGAAGGCACGCATCCTGATTGGCCATGGGCAGATGCCGGAGAGCGACCTGGAGCGCATCATGCTCGCCTTCATGCGCCACGAAGCCGACATCCTGGTCGCGACTACCATCATCGAGAACGGCCTCGATATCCCACTCTGTAATACCATCATCATCAATCGCGCCGATCGTCATGGACTCTCGGAGTTGTACCAGCTGCGCGGACGCGTAGGCCGTTCCGATCGTCGCGCTTATGCCTATTTGTTGATTCCGCCCGACCGCGACCTGAGCGAGTTGGCACGGCGACGCTTGGCCGCGCTGAAGGAGTTCAGCGACCTGGGCGCGGGATTCAAGATTGCCGCGCTCGATCTCGAACTCCGGGGTGCAGGAAATCTGCTGGGCGGCGAGCAGAGCGGACACGTCGAAGCCGTGGGTTTCGAGCTCTACACCACCATGCTGGAGCGCACCGTCCGCGAGTTGAAGGGCGAAGTGCCGGAAGAAGTGCCCGAGGCGCAGTTGAATCTAGGGCTGAACATCCGCATTCCCTCCGATTACATTGCGGAAGAGAACCAGCGGCTGCGCATGTACAAGCGCGTGGCCGGCGTCGAGTCCGAGTCGCAACTTGACGATGTCGCCGGAGAGTTGGGCGACCGTTACGGGACGCCTCCCGCGCCGGTGCGCAACTTACTGGAATATGCAGCGCTGAAGTTATTGTCACAGCGCATTGGCGCGGCACAGATCGAGCGGCGGCGCGACGCAGTCAGTATTCGCTTCACCGAGAAAGCTACCGTCGATCCCGAGCGCCTGGCGCGCTTTGTCGCCGGCGAGCCGGGAAGCCAGTTCACGCCGGCAGGCGTGTTGAAGTTTTCGCTGAAAGAGAAGCAGCCCGAGCAAGTGCTGGTCCGGCTGAAAGCGCTGCTCGAACAACTGGCGGGAGACGAGCAACCAGTTGCTTAACCGCGGCCCGTGGTACTTACCCGATTGCATCAACGTACATTTAGGATCCGGCTACATCAAATTGCTGGGTTCGGCGCGGCTCTCAGCGCTTCTGCTGGGGAGCCATCTCATACCCGGCGAGCAACATCCTTATAGGGCGATTCGCTTGTTCTATCCACCTTTAATCACACTAGCAGTATCCTAATCTGCTGTACGAGGCCCTCATGGCACGAAAAAAAGTTTGCAAGGCGGTATTTCCCGCCGCCGGCCTAGGCACGCGATTTCTGCCCGCCACCAAGGCACAGCCGAAAGAGATGATGCCGCTGGTCGACAAGCCCATCATTCAATATGGCGTGGAAGAGGCAATGGCGTCGGGCTGCGACCAGATCATCATCATCACTGGGCGCGGCAAGACCGCCATCGAAGACCACTTTGACGTCAGCTATGAACTGGAGAAGATGCTGGAGGAGCGCGGCAAGACCGATCTTCTCGAAGTCGTGCGCAATATCTCCGACATGATCCACATCGCCTATGTTCGTCAGAAGGAAGCGATGGGACTGGGGCATGCGGTACTGATGTCGCGCGAGCTGATCGGCGACGAGCCCTTCGCCGTCATCCTCGCCGACGATATCATCGACGCCGAAGTCCCCTGCCTGAAGCAGATGATCGACGTCTACAACGAAACTGGATGCTCGGTGCTGGCGACGCAGGTGGTCGAGGGCAAAGCGATCTCATCCTACGGAGTGCTGGATGCCAAGCCGGTTCCCGGGAAGTGGGATGGCCGCCTTTTCGAGGTGCAGAACCTGGTGGAGAAACCGAAGCCGGAAGATGCGCCGTCCAACTTGGCCATCATTGGGCGCTACATTCTGACGCCGGCAATTTTCGAGATGCTGGATTCCACGCCGCTCGGCGCCGGAGGAGAACTCCAGTTAACTGACGGTCTGAAGAACCTGCTCAAGAAAGAAAAGATTTACGGCTACAGTTTCGAAGGCAAGCGTCACGATACCGGCGACAAGCTAGGCTTCCTGAAAGCCACTGTCGAGTTCGCCCTGAAGCGCGACGACCTGGGCGGCGACTTTCGCGCGTACTTGAAGACGCTGAAGCTGTAACTGGTGCTCTTCAGAGTCTTGCCGGGAGTGAACCGACCGCAGATCCTTCGACTCGGACGCGCTCTGTTTGCGCGTCCTCGCTCAGGATGACCACTCAAGGAGTTGACCCGCACTCAACCCTATATGTTTGTCATCCCGACCGGAGCGAAGCGGAGCGGAGGGATCTGCGGTTTCCACGGCTCCCGCCAGACACGACCCTTGGATTTGTGCAAGCTGACGTTGACTCGCACTCACGCCTTGTGGCTCTCCTTCAGCTTGCGCGACTTCGCCTCCACGCCCTTAGCCAGCTTCTCTTTGTGAGCCTCGAGTTTCTTCGCCACGGCATCGTCATACAAGCCGATCATCTGGGCGGCGAGGATGCCGGCGTTGGTTGCGCCCGGCTTGCCGATGGCAACGGTTGCCACAGGAATTCCGGCCGGCATCTGTACCATCGCCAGCAGCGAATCGAGCCCGAGCAGCGCGGTGGAAGGAATGGGTACGGCGATCACCGGCAGCGTGGTCTCGGCGGCGATGACGCCGGCCAGATGCGCAGCTCCGCCCGCGCCGGCGATGACCACCTTCACCCCGCGCGCCTTCAGTCCACGCGAATACTCAGTGGTACGGGCGGGCGAGCGATGCGCCGAGGTGATGTCGATTTCATACGGAATGCCGAATTCGGCCAGCGCCTTTGCGGCCTCGTTCATGATCTCGAGGTCGGAGTCGCTGCCCATGACGATGGAGACAAGAGGAGTGTTGTTCATAAGGATGTATATGGAAACTATTTTCCCGCTCGCAGATGTTTCAGCCCGCGCGCGGCAATGTCCTTGCGATAGTGCATACCATCGAAGCGGATCTTCATCACCGCGTCATACGCTCGCTCTACTGCGTCGGGCAGATCTTTTCCGCGTGCGGTAACGCCCAGCACTCGTCCGCCGGAAGTGTAATAGGTGTTATCGCGGCGGTTCGTCCCGGCGTGAAAAACCTTCACCCCATACATGCGGTCGGCGTCTTCAATGCCGGAGATGGGCTTGCCCGCTTCGAATGCGCCGGGATATCCGCCTGACGCCATCACCACACAGACGGCGGGCTCGGGCGACCAGCGAAAATCGCCGTCGCTCACTCGGCCGGCGATCGACGCCTCCATCGCTTCCAACAGGTCGCTCTCCAGGCGCATCAGGATCGGCTGCGTTTCGGGATCGCCGAAGCGGCAGTTGAACTCCAATACCATCGGCCCGCGCGCCGTCATCATGATGCCGCAATAAAGAATGCCCTTGTACTCGGCGCCCTCGGCGCGCATGCCCGCGACCACCGGCCGCGCGATGTGAGTAACCAGCCAGTCGCGCATCTGCGTATCAATCATCTGGTCCGTAGAGTAGGCGCCCATGCCGCCCGTATTCGGCCCCTGATCGTTGTCGAACACGCGCTTGTGGTCCTGCGCGGCCATCAGCGGCACCACGCGCTCGCCGTCGCTCATCACCAGGAACGACAACTCCTCGCCTTCAAGGCATTCTTCCAGCACCACTCGTGAGCCGGCCTCGCCCAGCATTTTGCCGGCGAGCATTTCTTCCGCCGTGCGCTGTGCGTCATCCTTGGACGCTGCGATGATGACGCCTTTGCCGGCTGCGAGCCCGTCCGCCTTTACCACGACGGGCGCGTGGAAGAGCTTGAGCGCCTCCCGCACTTCTTCCTTAGTGACGCAGACCGAATACTTTGCCGTCGGAATGCGGTGGCGCTGCATAAACTCCTTGGCGAAGCTCTTGCTCGACTCCAGTCGCGCTGCGGCGCGGGTGGGGCCGAAGATGGGCCAGCCACGCCTCTGGAATTCGTCTACCACTCCGAGGGTCAACGGCAGTTCCGGGCCGACCACAGTCAGGTCGGGATTAATCTTGTTGGCCAGTTGTACCAGCGAGTCGACGCTCTTCAGATCGGCGGCCACGCATTCGGCATCCGCCGCAATGCCTCCGTTACCCGGCGCGCAATACAGCTTCGTGATCCGCGGCGACTGCCGCAGCTTCCAGACCATGGCGTGTTCGCGACCGCCGCTACCCAGGACAAGCACCTTCATAGGACCAAGTTCCGCACGACTTTTCTGTTGGCAAGAATTAGACGTGAAGCGAAAGAAAAGAGTAGGTGCGCGATGCAGAGAATGTCAAACGATGGGCGTTTGGGAAAGATCCAGAAGGTGAAGAACATCCTGCTTAATTCGAGCGAAATCGTGCGCCGCTCACAAGCTCGCCCTCGGCCCGGATTCAGGCACGAGCCTGGGCGCCGTCCGGGTAAGAGAGAGCCAAGTCGTGCTGCAGCAGGATTTCGGAAGCGTCTTTTTGCACAACTTTCGCGGCTATGGTCAAAGTCCCCCATCCTGAGGTTGTCAACCGAAAGTTGGTGCTCCGGTCGTTGACCGTGCGCACCGGATCGTGAAAGGTCGAATGCAGAATGTAAATGACGCGATCAATCGCGTCGAGGTCCTCTGCCGGCCCGTCGAGCCAGACCGACCATTCCCAGCGCTCTTTGCCCATGTAGGTTGAACTTTGGCGGATTTCTAATGCCACGAAATTACTCCTTACAGTTCCTTCATCAGCAGATCCACAGTATCCACGGATTCATAGGAAGAACGCCATCTGCGTCCACCTGCCGATACGGCGATTCGGTTGCAGGGCAACACAGTAATTGGCAGCGGATCGATGCTCGCAAACCGAGTCGGATGGCCTATGCGCTAAAGCACTGTTCGAATCTGTCTTGCAACGCACGTGCATCGATGCCGTCGGGTGAGCCGATGGCTACAATCTGGGTCAGCGGGGGGCGCTCACCCCACTCATCCTGCAACGAGATATCAACCCGCTTGCCGACCACTTGCAACACGGCGCGACGGTCGGGAGCGTCGGAGCAAAACACGACACCCTTGGCGCGATAAATGCTCGCCGGAAGTTTCGAGGCGGCCGAGCGCAGCGCGTCCAGCGACAGCGGACGGTCAGTCTCGAAGCTCCAGGTGCTGAAGGTTGAGGTATGGTGCTGGTGGCTTTCGTGATTGCAGTGTCCGCTAGCGCATTTGTCGGCGGGCGCGTGGTCAGCCTCCATCTGCGCGGGATCGAAGCGTCCGCTGGAGAGCAGGATTTCCATCGGCACCTCGCCGTGGGGCGCTTCGACCAGACGGTAACGACCAAAGCGGTCGTCGAGCCACGCCCTGATTCGGCCTACTTCTTCGCGGCTGACGAGGTCCGTCTTACTCAGAATCAGCATGTCCGAGTAGGCGATCTGGCGATTCTTCAACTCCATCTGCTCGGGCACGGCAAAGAGCTGCGACGCGTCCACCAGACACAGGATGCTGTCTAGACGCACCCGATCACGGAGGCTGGCGTGGATGAAGCTAAAGGCGATCCTCGAAGGGTCGGCCACGCCACTGGCTTCAAGAATGATGTACTCGGGCTGTTCCGGGCGTTCCGTGAGTTGCTCGACCGCGGCAAGCATGTCGTCACGCATGCTGCAACAAATGCAGCCGTTGGCCAGGCTGATGATGTCTCCGCCAGATTCCACGCCGACGACGAGGTCGGCGTCGATGTTGATGGAGCCGAAATCGTTCACCATGACAGCGATGCGAAGTCCGTGATCGCCATTGAGGATACGATTGAGCAGGGTGGTCTTGCCGGCGCCGAGAAACCCGGTGAGCACGGTTATAGGAGTGATAGGGGGATCGGTTCTTGCGTCGTGGTCAATCATGTTCACTCTTCGCCCTAAGCGGATGACCAAATGCCGTCACCAGCGGAAACACGTAATTTCCCGCCCAGCCATCTTGATCGTTGTAGCCGTAACCAACAAAAACTCGCATAAGCGAAGCGGACAAGTTTCGAGCCTCATTATATTCTCCCGATGCCCGGCCCGGACAGGCCTAATCCATACCTCAGATGAGCGCGCGGCCCGCGGAGTTTCTAGCCTCCTGGTTCCCGCCCAGCTGCTTCCGGCTGCAGGGCAACACTGACCCTAGTCACCACATGTTTCCCGGAGTTCTTATTGAGCTTGCCGACCGAGCATTCCATCTCTTGCATTCCGCTATTAACTGGCGTTAACTAGCATCTGTAAGTGTCATGATTACGGTTTCCAAGGAAGACTACCTCAAGGCCATTCTCGAAGCCGAAGGCGAAGGCGAGCAGGTGATTGCGGCGCGTCTAGCGCACTGGCTCTCCGTCTCAGCGCCGGCAGTGACCATGGCGCTGCGCCGCCTGAAGCGCGACGGGCTGGTGGCTGTCCGCCAGGATGGTCGGGTGCAGCTTAGCGCCGAGGGCCGCAAGATTGCGCGGCGGCTGGCCATGCGCCATCATCTCATCGAACGCATGTTGCACGAAGTCTTCGGCATGGCTTGGTACAAAGTACACGACGAGGCCGAGCGTCTGGAACACGCTGTCTCCAGCGATTTCGAGGCCATGCTTTCGCGCAAACTGGGCCGTGGAGGACCCTGCCCCCACGGCAATCCGCCGACTCCCGAGCATCCTGACCTGAAGCGCAAACGCGGACTGCTGCTGCTCTCCGAAACGCAGCCGGGAAGCCGCTACGCAGTGCAAAGCGTTTATGAGCGCGATCGCAAGCTGGGAGAGTTTCTGGAGAAACTGGGCATCCGTCCTGGGGCCCAAATCGCCGTCCATCGCCGGAATTACGACGATACTCTTAGCTTGGCCACAGCCGCCGGCAAAGTCTCGTTGGGCCACACCGCTGCCGAAAGAGTGTGGGTGGCGCTCGCCGACGGAAGCCATGCTTCGCCCAAAGTGACATTAACTACAGTTTAGTCGTTGTTATATACTTCAGCTAAGGATGTGGGGCCAGACGGTGAAGCACCTGCCCCGGTGATTGGTACTGGTTTGAATACGAAACTCCAGGCCCGGCGAAATCCGAATGCTCAAACACCGCCCGGCGGGGGTGGCGACACGGGCCATCCCTCTTTGGAGGGTATGCACGGCTCGGTCGAGGTGCCGCATCACCAGGCCGGTTTCTGGCAGCAATGGCGGGCGTTCGTCGGTCCAGCGATTCTGATCAGCGTTGGCTACATGGATCCCGGCAACTGGGGGACCGACCTGCAAGGCGGGGCTCAATTCAAGTACGGACTGTTGTGGGTGGTCGGACTGGCCAGTCTGATGGCCATTTTCATGCAAGTAATTTCGGCCCGATTGGGCGTAGTAACCGGGAAAGACCTTGCACAATGCTGCCGCGACTGGTATCCACGATGGACTAGGTGGCCTAACTGGCTGCTAAGCGAGGTCGCCATCGGCGCTTGCGACTTAGCTGAAGTGCTGGGCAGCGCTGTCGCCCTCAACTTGCTGTTCCATATCCCGCTGCTTTGGGCCGTCATTATCACCGGTCTGGACGTGCTCTTACTCCTAGCGTTGCAGCGTTTCGGAATGCGCACCATCGAAGCCGTGGTGGTTCTGCTGATCGCTACCATCGGAGCGTGCTACTTCATCGAGGTTTTCGTTCTTCCGCAGACCCGGCCGAGCTTCCTGGAAATGGGACAGGCCCTGATTTCGCCGCATCTTCGTCAGGCCGGGATGTTGTACGTTGCCGTGGGAATTATCGGCGCCACCGTGATGCCCCACAACCTCTATCTGCATTCAGCGTTGGTACAGAGCCGCCAGTTGCAGAAGGACGAACCCTCCATTCGAAGTGCGATCCGCTTTAACAGCATTGACTCCATCGTGGCCTTAACCATCGCTTTCTTCGTCAATGCGGCGATCCTGGTGCTGGCGGCCATGGTGTTCTTTGGCAAAGAGAGCGCGACTATAGCTGGGGGGCAGTTGGTCAAGTTCAACGCCGACAGTGACTGGATTCGTGTCGCCTATTTGACGTTGGCCCCTTTGTTGGGAGCGGGGCTGGCCAGCACCCTGTTTGCGGTGGCGCTGCTGGCCAGCGGCCAGAGCAGCACCATCACCGGAACCCTGGCCGGGCAGGTCGTGATGGAAGGCTTCATGCATTGGCGAATCAAGCCTTGGGTGCGACGGCTTATCACTCGCACCATGGCCATCCTGCCGGCGGTCTTCGTTATCGGCCTGCGCGGCGACAGCAGCGTTACCGACCTATTGATCCTCAGCCAGGTGGTACTGGCCTTGCAGCTTCCGTTCGCCATGTTTCCGCTGCTGCACTTCACCAGTTCCCAAAAACGAATGGGGACTTGGAAGATCGGTTGGTTCCTTCTGCTTGCCGGTTGGGGCAGTGCTATGCTGATCACCGCGATGGACATTTACGGCCTGCCAGACTCGCTCAAAGCTGCCTGGCAAGTCATCGTCGGCGGATAACGCGGGACGAGAGAAACGGAACGACCATGTACGACACCATTCTGGTGACTTTGGACGGCACGCCGACCGACCGCGCCATCATCGAACACGTCAAACAACTCGCCAAACTCACGCACAGCCGTTTGGTGTTGCTGCACGTGGCCGATGGATGGGCAGCCAGGACCTATGGCCCGGACGCAGTCAGTCCGGAAATCGGAGAAGACACGGCGTATCTTGAGGGTGTCCAGAAGGAGTTTCAATCCTTAGGAATTCCCGCCCAGACCGAGTTGGCATTCGGCGAGCCAGCCCAGGAAATTATCAAATGGGTTCAGGAGAAGGGTTGTGACCTGGTGGCGATGAGCACTCATGGACACCGCTTCTTGGCCGACATATTTCTCGGCACCACGGCCGATCAAGTACGGCACAGTGTTAGCGTGCCCGTGCTGCTTCTGCGGGCGAAGTGAAGGATGCGGCGAGCGAGTTCGCCGGCACTCTTGCCAACCCGCATCCTCATAAATCGCAGACAGCTTTAGCTCCCAAAGCAGAAACTGTCCGCTTACCACTATCCACTCACCTCCCTCTGCATTTAAGATAATAACTTCCGCGTTGCTGGAATCCGCGCCCTCACCCAGCTCCTCGATATAGAAGGGACTTATCCATGAACAGCTTTGGCAGTCGCTCCGTACTCCGCGTCGGCAAGCGTGAGTTCGAGATCTATCGCTTGGACGCCCTGGAAAAGCACGCCTGTGCTATCCAGCACCTGCCTTACTCGCTCCGCATTCTGCTGGAGAACTTGCTGCGCCGTGAAGACGGCAAGTCGGTCAGCGCCGAAGACATACGGTCCCTCACCGCGTGGAGCGGCAAGACCATTCCCGCGAAAGAGATCGCCTTCATGCCCAGCCGCGTGCTATTGCAGGATTTCACCGGCGTGCCGGCCGTGGTCGATCTGGCGGCCATGCGCGACGCTATGAAGGCGCTGGGTGGAGACCCCAATCTGATCAATCCGCTGCAGCCGGCCGAGTTGGTGATTGACCACTCGGTGCAGGTGGACGAGTTCGGCACGCCACAGGCGTTTCAACTCAATGCCGAGCTGGAATTCCAGCGTAATCAGGAGCGCTATGCCTTCCTGCGTTGGGGGCAAACGGCATTCAAGAATTTCGCGATTGTGCCGCCCGACACCGGTATCGTTCACCAGATCAATCTGGAGTACCTGGCGCGCGTCGTTTTCGTCGGCGCAAATGGTGAGACGGGCAAGCCGCTTGCCTATCCCGACACGCTGGTCGGCACCGACTCGCATACCACCATGATCAACGGTCTCGGCGTGCTCGGCTGGGGCGTCGGCGGAATCGAAGCCGAGGCCGCCATGCTGGGCCAACCGGTATCCATGCTGATCCCGCAAGTCGTCGGTTTCCGTCTGAAGAACCGCTTGCCCGAAGGCGCAACCGCGACCGACCTGGTGCTGACTGTAACCGAGACCTTGCGCAAGAAAGGCGTGGTCGGCAAGTTTGTGGAATTCTTCGGCCCTGGTCTGCACAATCTGCCCCTCGCCGACCGTGCCACCATCAGCAACATGGCTCCAGAATACGGTGCGACCTGCGGCATCTTCCCGGTCGACGAAGAGACCCTGCGCTACCTACACTTGAGCGGCCGGGCCGAAGAGCAGATCCGGCTCGTCGAGGCTTACTACAAGGAGCAAGGTCTGTTTCACACCACCAGCACGCCGGAGGCAGAATATACCGACGTGCTGGAACTCGATCTCTCGACCGTCGAGCCGTGCATCGCCGGCCCCAAGCGACCGCAAGACCGGGTTGCGCTTTCCGCTGCTGCCGCATCTTTCGAGCAGGCGCTGCCCAGCCTGTTGAAGCCGGGCCAGCATGTTCCTCCCAAGCAGGAAGCGCGTTGGGAAGGCGAGGGCGGCCATCCCGCAGGGGTGGATTCCCAGCAGGACGGAGTCGAAGAACACGTCAAGTTAAGCGAGACTTTGAACCACGGCAGCGTGGTGATTGCGGCCATCACCAGTTGCACCAACACATCCAATCCGTCGGTGCTGGTGGCGGCGGGACTGGTGGCGAAGAAGGCTGTCGAGAAGGGGTTGACCGTTCCGGCATGGGTGAAGACCTCGCTGGCGCCAGGCTCAATGGTGGTGACCGAGTACCTCACGCGTTCCGGCCTGATGCCCTATCTCGAGAAGCTGAAGTTCCACCTCGTGGGCTATGGCTGTACCACTTGCATCGGTAACTCGGGGCCGCTGCCAGAGGAAGTATCCAACGTCATTATCGACAAAGACCTCGTCGTCGCTTCGGTGCTCAGCGGCAATCGCAACTTTGAAGGCCGCATCAATTCCGAGGTGCGCGCGAATTACCTTATGTCGCCGCCGCTGGTCGTCGCCTATGCGCTCGCCGGCCGCATCGATCTCGACATGTACAAGGAGCCACTTGGCTACAGCAAGAACGGCAAGCGCGTTCCGGTGTACTTGAAGGACATCTGGCCCACGTCGGCCGAGGTACAGGAGGTAGTGCGGAAATACATCACCGGCGACCTGTTCCAGCATGCCTATTCCGATGTCTTCAAGGGCGACGAGCGCTGGCGCGGTCTCCCCGTGCCCGAGGGCGAGACATTTGCGTGGGACGACCAATCGACTTACGTCAAGAATCCGCCATACTTCGACAACATGCCGGCGAAGCCCGCCGCGGTCAAGAACATCTCCCGTGCACGGGTGCTCTGTTATCTGGGAAACAGCGTTACCACCGACCACATCTCCCCCGCCGGTTCGATCAAGCACAACAGCCCGGCGGGGCAATATCTGATTGCGCACGGCGTCACGCCGGCGGACTTCAATTCCTATGGGTCGCGCCGCGGCAATCACGAAGTGATGATGCGCGGCACGTTTGCCAACGTGCGTCTGCGCAACAAACTCACGCCGCATCGCGAAGGCGCTTACACCCGGCATCTGCCGGACGGCGAAGAAATGACGATCTTCGATGCGGCGGCGAAATATCGCGCCGCAGAAACGCCTTTGCTGGTACTCGCCGGGAAGGAGTACGGCTGCGGTTCGTCGCGCGATTGGGCGGCCAAGGGACCAAGGCTGCTCGGGGTCCGTGCCGCACTGGCGGAGAGCTTTGAGCGCATTCATCGCTCCAACCTGGTGGGCATGGGTATCCTGCCCTTGCAGTTCGTGCAAGAGGAAAGCGCCGAGACCAACGGCCTGACCGGTGAAGAAGTGTTCGACATCCTCGGGCTGACCGATGTGCTGGAGAATTTTGCGCCGGGCAAGACGGTCAAAGTCCGTGCCACCAAGTCGGACGGAACTATGATTGAATTTCACGCGACCGTGCGCATCGATACTCCGCAGGAGGTTTTGTATTACCAGCACGGTGGAATTTTGCAATACGTGTTGCGCCAGCTAATCGGCAAAGCGTAAGCATTAACGGCGGATGAGCTTTGGAGTGATGTGGGCGGATCAATCCGCCCATGTTTCTTTGGGTGCGCGCTACCATCGTGGCCCATGCTTTCGCTGAATCCGGACTCGCCGATTCAGGAGGGCCCACGGGGCGTCGTTGCAATTTGCTATCTCAGCCAGGGACCGGTTAGAGACTGGCTCGCGGAGAGATGAAATTCAGGTTGCGATTTCCCCGGGCAAACGACGATACTGCTCAGACGCGACGGTGACACTGGCGTAGACATTCGCCCGCCGGGCAGTTAGGCTGATTCCGGCGTCGAGGAGGGTCCCATATGCTCAAAGGCTTTCGCGATTTTGTTCTACGTGGCAACGTAGTCGACCTGGCAGTCGGTGTGGTTATCGGCGCCGCCTTTGGCACGGTGGTCACCGCGTTCGTGAAGGACCTGCTCACCCCGCTCATCGCGGCGCTGGTCAAAAAGCCGGACTTTTCCGGCTTTGCCTTCGAATTACACGGTTCAAGATTCCTTTACGGCGACTTCGTTAACGCGATCATCTCATTCCTTTTGATCGCCGCCGCAGTGTACTACTTTGTGGTACTACCGGTGAACCATCTGATGAAAAGATTCGAGACGCAAGCCCTGCCCGACAAAAAGAAATGTCCCGAATGCCACAGCGACATTCCTGTCGAGGCGCGACGCTGCGGCTTCTGCACGCAGCCGTTAGCTTAATGTGATCTCTGCTATGGGCCTTAGATATTACCGAGGAGTAACTAGGTTGATGGAGATTGCCACACCCCCTTCCGGATTCCTGGCGAGGTCCAGGTTGAGTTCCTCCATATCCTGTCCAAACCACTGATTCCTAAATATTTACGCTGTCTATTGGCCCTCTAGTCCGGCCTGCTTCCGTGCTATAATCAGTTTGGGTTGTTGGGCGCTGAAACCGTTAAAATCCCTAGTAAATATGGAGTGCCGAGAAGGTTACTCCTGGCTCGCTCGCGACCTGCGCAAGGAACCGGCAACTCACTCGCTATCGGCGTTGCCAAACGAATGGAGCAGGATGGCCGCGAAAGATTCCCAGACTGCCGCTGCGGCGAGTGCCCAAGGCACTAAGTGCGCCGAGCAGCAAAACAAAACCTATGTGTCGGACTCAGACAGAACGGCATTAGAGATTTATAGGTACGTCGAGAGTGCCGGTTGTGGTCAGTGGCGGGCAACCACGTTAGGCGATCTCGGAAATGTCGTGGGCTCATACGATGCCAAGCTTACTGATCTTCTGAAGGGCTTGTGGTCGCAGAAATACATCGAATTACGCAAGTGGGATCCAGCGGCGAGCCAGCACGTCGTCTTTACAGAAGGCAAAGAGAAGTTTTTTCACCAGAATGGGTTCCAGATTAAGGTTGCCGCTGCAGGACGATCTTATTTTGAAAGTTTAGAACAGGCCATTGCTCCACAAGAGCCGCAGAAGAACGGCAACGGCACGTCCGATGGAGACTACACCGCGGATTCCATCAAGGTGCTTGGGGGCATGGAAGCGGTGCGCAAACGCCCTGCCATGTACATCGGATCGACCGGCGAGATGGGTCTGCATCACCTCGTCTACGAAGTGGTCGACAACTCGGTGGACGAAGCCTTGGCTGGATTCGCCGATCGCGTCGATGTCACCATTCACATCGACAACTCCATCACCGTAGTCGATAACGGTCGCGGCATTCCTACCGACGAGATGGATGTTGATGGCGAACGCCTGCCTGCGGCGCAGGTCGTGATGACCGTGCTGCACGCCGGAGGAAAATTCGATACCTCGACTTACAAGGTTTCAGGCGGACTGCATGGCGTCGGTGTTTCCTGCGTGAACGCGCTCAGCCATCTGCTGGAGCTGGAGATCTGGCGCGACGGCTCGGTGTGGGAGCAGACCTATTCCAAGGGCGAGCCAACCTCCAAGCTGAAGAAAACGGGCACGACCAAGAAGCGCGGTACCAAGGTCCACTTCCTGCCCGACACCGAAATCTTCACCGTCAGCGAATACAACTACGACACGCTGGCGCAGCGCCTGCGCGAGATGGCGTTCCTCAATAAGGGACTGCTGATCACCTTGACCGACGAGCGCACTACCGATCAGAAGACCGGCGAGCCCAAGCGCACGGAGTTCAAATACAACGGCGGCATCGGCGAGTTCATCAAGCACCTGAACCGCGGCAAGAGCGTACTGCATGATAAGCCCATCTATATGGAAGCCGAGCGCGATGGCGTGAACATGGAGATCGCGCTGCAGTACAACGACGGCTATTCCGAGACGGTGTTCAGCTTTGCCAACAACATCAACACGGTTGACGGCGGCTCGCACCTTTCGGGCTTTCGCACCTCGCTCACCCGCACCATCAACTACGCCGGCCAGCAGCTGGGGCTGTTCAAGGACGTGAAAGAAAATCTGAGCGGCGACGACGTTCGCGAAGGACTGGTGGCCGTGGTCAGCGTGAAATTGCCGCAGCCGCAGTTCGAAGGTCAGACCAAAGGCAAGCTCAACTCGGATATTGCGGGGACAGTGCAGGCGTTCGTCAACGAGCGCTTGGGCGCGTTCTTCGATCAGAATCCGCCGGTCGCCAGGAAGATCATCAACAAGGCGATTGAGGCGTCTCGGGCCCGCGAAGCTGCCCGCAAGGCGCGCGATCTCACGCGCCGCAAGGGAGCGCTCGACGGCGGAGGGCTGCCAGGCAAACTGGCGGACTGTTCCGAGCGTCAGCCGGAACGCTGCGAAGTGTACTTAGTCGAGGGCGAGAGCGCAGGTGGCACCGCTAAGCAGGGACGCGACCGCCGCTTCCAGGCCATTCTCCCGTTGAAGGGCAAGATACTCAACGTGGAGAAGGCGCGTTACGACAAGATGCTGGGTCACGAAGAAATTCGCGCCATGATCACGGCGCTGGGCACCGGCATTGGCAAGGACGATTTCGACGCTTCGAAACTACGCTACGGAAAAATCATCCTGATGACCGACGCCGACGTGGATGGCTCGCACATTCGTACCTTGCTGCTCACGTTCTTCTTCCGTCACATGCAGGAGCTGATCCAGCGAGGCAACGTTTACATTGCGCAGCCGCCGCTTTATCGCATCAAGAAGGGCAAGTTCGAGCAGTACATCAAGAATGACGCCGAGTTTGTGCGCGTGATGGTAAAGCGCGCCGCCGATGGCATCGTGGTGCGCTACGGAGAAGGCGCGGCGGCGTTGGAAGGCGCTCCGCTGACCAAGTTCATGACCACGCTGAATGACTTCATCGGCTTCTTCGACAAGGTGAACAAGCGCATTCGCGACGAGAAGATCACTGAGCAGCTACCCAAGGCCGACCTGACCAAGCGCACCGACTTCGAGGGCGACAGCAAGATTCCTTCAACCAAGATTGCCGCCTTGGAAAAGTCGCTGCAGGCGATCAAGAAGGAGCGCGACATCAAGTCAGTGGAACTGCGCTTTGAGGAAGAGCACAGCCTGTGGGAGTGCACCTTCGTCAACTCGCAAGGCGCCGAGCACGTCATCAATTGGGAATTGGCTTCCACACCCGAGTATCGTCAGATGATGTCGAAGTACAAACTGATCGAGCAATACATGCAGCCGCCGTACTTCATCGAAACGGTGAAGAAAGAGGCTGGCTCGGGCTCGAACGGCAAGGAGGAACTGAGCGACGCTGAACGCGCCGATCAGGACAAGCTCGAGCAGAAGAACCCCAAGGCATCGAAACGCAAAACCGAGGAGACGGTCGAGAAGAGCTCGCCGCGCGAACTCTTCGATTACGTGCTCAACGAAGGCCGCAAGGACTACACCATCCAGCGCTACAAAGGTCTGGGGGAGATGAGCTCGCAGCAACTTTGGGAAACCACCATGGATCCCGAGCGGCGCACTCTGCTGTCGGTGAAGCTGGAAGATCTGACCGAGACCGAAACCATCTTCACCACGCTGATGGGCGAAGACGTCGAGGCCCGCCGCAAGTTCATCGAAGACAATGCGCTGGAAGTGAAGAACCTGGATATCTAGATAACTTCCTCCCTGGTTTGTCATCCCGACCGAGGACTTCAGTCCGAGCGGAGGGATCTGCGGTCTTGGCGAGGCGGGACTAGACAACGGAGAGCGGCGACAGGCGAGACCTCACTTGCATGGAAGAACGGAATGTCAACACTTGGGAAGAATTCGTGGCGGAGTTGAACCATTTACGAAAAGAACCCGACAAGACGGCCCGGTTTCGGGACTCGTCCTTGCTTTTTCGTGGCCAGGAAAACTCCTGTTGGTCACTCAGGACGACGCTCGATAGGAAGCAAAAACGAACTCTCTTCAAGGACTACTATCGCATTATTTCAAGAATTCGACCGCACATTGAGACTTTGGTGGGCTCCGACTGGATAATTCCAAGCTACCCCGAGGTCGAGAAATCCCTGCAAGATTTCTATGCGTTTAGTTCAGAACTCTGTAGTGGAAGGTGTCCCGGCTATGCCTACATGGCATATTTGAGGCATCACGGATTTCCTTCGCCGCTTCTCGACTGGACGAGATCTCCATACATCGCTGCCTTCTTCGCATTCAACAAGGCGACCGAGGATTCGAGCCAAAGAGTTTCTATCTTCGTCTTTTCAGAAATTGCCAATAAAGTCTCGGGAAATCAGATGCCCGTGCTCCATCGCTATGGACCCTACGTAAGGGCCCACCGCAGACATGTCTTGCAACAGGGCGAATACACCCTTTGCGTCACCTTCGATACTGAATGCAGATTTGAGGAATACGACAACATATTTGATAGAAAGCCTCGCCAGCAGGGCATCTGCTGGAAATTCACCTTACCCACAACAGAACGAGCAAAAGTCCTTAGACTGCTAGATGAATTCAATCTGAATGCATTCTCGCTCTTCGGATCCGAGGACAGCATGATGGAATCCTTGGCGTTCAGAGAATTCGATTTCGGAAAATAAGCTTCAACGGCAGTATGGCCTGTTACCCCAGTTCAGCCGCTATTGGTCCAACAGGAACCGCAGATCCCTCCGCTCGGACTGAAGTCCTCGGTCGGGATGACAGCTTCCAAGTGGTGTGCGGCGCACGTATCCATTTGCTGTTCGTATTCTTCTGTCACCTGCGGTTTAGCCTCCCTCCCCGCCGCCGTGTTACAACAAAAGGTTCATGTCCATTTCCGCTATCCAATCGCGTATTGGTACTCCACAGTTGGTCGCGCTGGTTCTGCTTTTTGCCTTCGCTTTGCAATGTGTCTGGTTCATTGCCCACGAGCCGCTCAAGGCGGTGGAGGGCGTGTACATCGAGGCCGGACTGCTGCATCTCGAAGGATTCGCCAACGCAAATTCAACCGAGCACAGTGCGCTGGTGCCGCTCGTGGCCGGCATCGCCGCCCGGGCCAGCGGCGCGGAGAAGCACGTCTCACGGCTCAACGACTATCGCTTTGCCATGCGGCTGCCGTTCCTGGTGGTGGGCTTGCTGCTGGGCGCCTCGCTCTGGTACGTCGCCCGCCGTCTCTATGGCAATATCGGCGGCTACGTGGCCCTCGGCCTTTACTGCTTTTCGCCGATCGCGGTGGGCTCGGCCAGCCAGATTGGACCGGCCATTGTCGGCGCCTGGGGGGGCTTTGGTCTGATTTTCACCAGCATCGCGGTAGCGCACACGCTTTATGCTCCGCGCGAAGTTGTGCTGTGGAACTGGCGCCGCATTCTGCTGCTCGGACTGTCTATCGCGATCTGTGTCGGCGCGCAATTTTCCTTTTGGGTATTGTTGCTTCCGGCGTTGCTCTTCATGCTGTGGGTGGGACATGTGCGGCCTTGGGCCGCGCTGACAATTTTCGCGGCGGCGTGCGCGACAGGACTTATTCTTCTGTCAGCGTTCTACGGCTTTCGCCCAGTAGTGTTCGCCAAGGCACTGCACAGCGCCGACTGGCTGGAGGTCGCCTCGCCTAAATTCTTCCAGCCCGGCATGTCGTCTCTGCTGGCGAGCTTTTTTCTGCAAAACGGCTTGGGCCTCTTGTTCCTGATGGCCGTTACTCTGGCCACGTTCGTGGTTTGGAAGCGGACCCGTTTTTTCGGAACGGCAGCGCCCTTGCTCGTCGGCGTCCTGGTGTTTACCTGCGCGCTGCGCATGCACTTTTCGGCCTTTACCTTCCTCTTCCTGGCATTGCCGTTTCTGCTGTTGTTCATGGCCGGCGTCTCGGCCGACCTGCTGGAGAGCCAATATGCATTGGCTGCCAACGCCGTCATCTTCGGCGTGCTCATCGCCAACGCCATGATTGACGTTTACGGCCTACTCAATCTAACTTCTCGAAGCCGATAAAAACTTTGCGGCATCCAATGGGTTGGAATAAACTGTGAGGGCCATGCGAGGCGCGAGCCAATTCGTAAGGGCAGGGGTGAGCAAGAGAGCAATCCTGACGTTTGGGGCGGTTCTCGTCCTGGCGGCAGCATTGCCGTCGGTGGCGCAGGTCGCTGGCGCGCCGCCCTCCACCAACCAGGTTGGTGGCCATTTTCTGGCGCCTCCTCCCAGTGTGACCTCGATCGGCGGACACTACATGCCGCCGCCTCTTCCCAGCGTGACCTCCATCCCGAACTACGGTTATCAATATCATAACGGCCCTTATTTCAACGGGCGCCACGGCGGTCGTGGCTACAAGAGCGGAGGCTGGGGCTACGCGGTTCCGTACTATTACCCGCTGAGCGATGCCGGTGCCTACGGGTATGACTATGTGGGCGGGGGCGACGGACCTGACCTTTACTCCGGACCTCCACTCGGTCCTGATCAGAATCCGCACATCCTAGTCGAACAGCCTCCGTCAAGGCCGTATAACGGGGTGTACGATGGTCCCGATCAACAGGCTTATGCTGCTCCGCCCACGCTGCCGCCGCCCGATCCCGCAGTTGATGCCAAGCCGGGTGAGCCTACCGTGTTGATCTTCCGCGATGGTCATCAGCAGGAAGTGACCAACTACGCCATTATGGGCGATTCCGTGTACGTCTTCGATATGGGCCGCAAGAAGATTGCGCTGGCCGACCTCGATCTCCCCGCGACCATCAATGCTAATGACGACCGTGGTCTAGAGTTTAAAGTTCCTGCGTGGCCGGCGCAAAAGAGAAACTCGACCGTTCCGCAAAGCGCCACGCCAGACGAGCATATAACGGCCCCCGCCAATGTCGCCTCAGCAATGCCGTAACCTGTTTTCCGTTCCAGCCGACTCCTCCCGGGAAGCTGTTCTGGTCGCTGTCTGGAGCCCGCGTTCGCGATGTTGTATGAGGCAAAATCGGGCCTAGAGTAGGCTTCGAAGCTGACTTTCACATGCTATAATCAAATGTGCTTCTAAACAGGGCAATCTCCTGATTTTGCAATGACTTGCGAGCACTCCGACGAGCTCCCGAGAGAGCCCGTCGGGGCCGAATTTGCGCCTGCAATCGAGCACGCAGCGGTTCTCAGCATCCTTTCGATCGCGCCCGAAGTTCTTAGGAAGGAACCGACAGCTGATAGCTGACGGCTGATGGCTAAACATGGCAGACGATCCAAACCAGCAATTACCCCTCGGCAACATCGGCCCCGGCGCCGGCAATGTGCAGCCCGTCAACATTGAAGACGAGATGCGGCGTTCGTATCTCGACTATTCGATGTCGGTCATTATCGGGCGCGCGCTGCCTGACATACGCGACGGCCTCAAGCCGGTGCATCGTCGCATTCTGTACGCCATGCATGACATGGGAGTGCTGCACAATCGCAAGCACATGAAGTGCGCCGGCGTCGTCGGCGAGTGTTTGAAGAAGTATCACCCTCATGGCGATAGCGCCGTCTATGACGCGATGGTCCGCCTGGCTCAGCCCTGGAGCCTGCGCTACCCGCTGATCGATGGGCAGGGAAACTTTGGCTCGGTTGACGGCGACCCTCCAGCGGCCTACCGGTACACCGAGTCGCGCCTGACCGAGATTGCCGAGGAGTTGCTGGCCGACATCGATAAAGACACCGTCGACTTCGTTGCCAATTTCGATGACACCACGGTCGAGCCGGTGGTGCTCCCCACAAGAATTCCGAATCTGTTGGTGAACGGGTCGAATGGCATTGCGGTCGGCATGGCTACCAACATCCCGCCGCACAATCTCACCGAGATCGTCGATGCCTGCATTACGTTGGTAAACAATCCGCACGCCACCCTGGCCGACATGCTGAAGTTCGTGCAAGGACCGGACTTTCCCACCGGCGGATTCATTCACGGCCGCAGCGGCATCGCCGAGGCCTATCGCACCGGACGAGGCCGCTTTATGATGCGCGCCAAGGCCGCCATCGAGCACGTCACTAAGGACAAAGACGCGATCATCGTCACCGAGATTCCGTACCAGGTGAACAAGTCGAACCTGATTAAACACATTGCCGAGCTGGTAAACAACAAGGTCATCGACGAGATCAGCGACGTGCGCGACGAGAGCGACCGCGACGGCATGCGTATCGTCATCGAGCTGAAGCGCGGTTGCGAACCGCAGATCGTGCTCAACCAGCTCTTCAAGCACACCTCGATGCAGGAAAGCTTCAGCATGATCTTCCTGGCCGTGGTCAACAGCCAGCCCAAAGAGATGGGCCTGGTGCAAGCCGTCCAACACTTCGTCGATCACCGCATCGACGTGGTGCGGCGGCGCACAGCCTACTTGCTGATGAAAGCTCGCGAGCGCGAGCATGTCTTGGAAGGCTACCAGGTCGCTCTGGATCGCGTCGACGACGTGATCCGCATTATTCGTGGCAGCGAGAACCGCGCCGAAGCTCGGACCAACCTCGTCGAGTATTTCTCTGGCAAGACAGTAACTGTCTCGGAAGGCAAGGGAGCGCAAAACAAGCAGGCCGCTCTGAAGGGCGTGGTGCCGACTACGCTCACGCGTCCCTTCGATGCGGTGCAAGCCGACGCCATTCTTGAATTGCAATTACACCGCCTGACTCGGCTCTCGATCGACGAAATCCTGAAGGAGTTAGCGGAAGTTCGCGGCCGCATCGCCGAGTACGAATCGATTCTGGCCAGCGAGAAAAAGCTGCGCGGCGTCATCATCAAGGAACTGGAAGAGGTCAAGAAGAAGTATGGCGACGAGCGCCGCACCATCATCCAGGACGAAGCCGCCGAGCTGAGCCTGGAAGACCTGATCGCCGACGAGCAGGTCGCGGTGACGTTGAGTCACTCGGGTTACCTGAAGCGCACCCCCATCTCGACCTATCGCCAGCAACGCCGCGGAGGCACTGGCCGCAAAGGCATGAGCACGCGCGAAGAGGATTTCGTCGAGCGCCTGTTCGTTGCCTCTACGCACGACTACATGCTGGTCTTCACCAATACCGGACGCGTCTACTGGCTCAAGGTCTACGAGATCCCCGAGTTGAGCGCTGCCGGCAAAGGCAAGGCCATTGCCAACCTGGTTTCATTGCAGCCGGGCGAAAACGTGCGCGCGCTGCTGACGGTGCGCGATCTTGAAGAAGAAGGCAAGTTTGTCTTCTTCGCCACGCGCAGCGGAACGGTGAAGAAGACGGCGCTAAAGGACTTCAGCAATGTGAGGTCGTTCGGCATCATCGCCATCGGCATCGAGAGCGAAGACGAATTGGTCGCGGCAAGCTGCACCGATGGCAATCAAATCGTGTTTCTCGCGACGCATGACGGCAAGGCAATTCGCTTTGACGAGGAGAAAGTCCGCTCCATGGGACGCCCGGCCTACGGCGTGCGCGGCATGGATCTGGAGCGCGGCGACTACATTGTCGGCATGGCGGTCACGCCGAAAGAACGAAAGAAGATCAAGGATGAGGCAGATCAGTCGAACCTCATTCTCTCCGTCACTGAGCAAGGCTACGGCAAGCGCACCGACGTGGACGAGTACCGTCTTACCTCGCGCGGGGGCAAGGGCATCATCAACCTTAAGAGCACCGCGCGCAACGGCAAGGTGGTATCGATCATGCTGGTGAACGAGAAGTCAGAGGTGATGGTGATCAGCCAGTTCGGCAAGATCATCCGCATCGATACCAAGAACATCCGCGAAGCCGGCCGCTCCACCCAGGGAGTGCGCCTGCTGCATCTGGAGGAAGGCGACCGCCTGGCAGCCGCGTCAGTCATCCCACCGGAAGAAGTAGTCGAACCCGGCGACGGCGAGAGCGGCGTGCTGGTGCAGTAAGGCAGAACCTGTATTCTGGCACAGCGGGAGACATGTCACCACCGAGTCCGCCCCCTGGCGATTTTATCGCTGCAAAGCAGTCATTTTTGCGTTTGCGGCCTAGCAACTTGGTGTATAGTGTGATTTCTTCGCCGGTGATCCAATGATCGTCTCATTCTCTGTGTCCAATTTTAGGTCATTTTCTTCCGAGGAAACGCTTTCTTTAGTCGCGAGCAACCGCCTAGTTGCGCACCCAGAACACGCTGTTCCGATTCCTGATTCGACGGAGAAAGTGCTTCGAGCCGCGGTTCTCTACGGCGCTAATGGGGCGGGAAAATCCAACCTTTTCAAAGCCCTTCAATATTTAAAAAAAGTAGCTTTGGGACCTCGTAATAAGGGCGGCGGAACCGGGCGGACAATATTTCGCTTTGGCGACCGGCGAGAAGAGCCTTCAACCTTTGATCTTCAGTTTATCGCGAACAATCGCCTCTATCGGTTCGGATTCAAAGTGGATGATCAGCGGATCGTTGAAGAATGGCTGGCGCAGGTGATCGGCAAGCGTGAGAGAACTTTGTACGAGCGGATTACCGGTCAGGATGGGGCGGTGAGGATCGAGCTTCAAGGATTTCGGGATAATGAAAAGCTGAACGCCTTGGCCAAGGTCGGGGGGCCCCAAAATCAGTCATTCCTTGCGACGATCAATGTCACCTTGGATTCGTCGGATTTAGGAGATGAATTTTCTGAAATCATAGGGTGGTTCAAAGGCGACTTGGTACTAACGCCTCCGAATGAGCCCCTAGCGCCAATCGGCGCCTTACTCTCACATGACGCTGATTTTTTAAAGTTTGCGGGTGGTTTTCTCAAAGTGTCGTCAACCGGAGTTGACCATTTGGACATTGTCAAAAGGGAGATCTCTGAGGATGAGCTGCGTGAATTCCTTCCCAAGAATCTCGCTACGAAAGTGCTCAAAGATTTGAGCGAAGGAACGGCGGACGTGGCTATACTTAGCCTGAGCGAGGGCAAAGAGCTGCTGGTGGAACGGAAGGACGAAACTCACTACTATACCATCGCGATCCAAGCCGCCCATGAAGATCAAGCCGGGAATACTATTCCGTTCGAACTGACTGACGAATCTGATGGTACACAGCGACTACTTAATCTCATTCCTGCACTCCGACATTTAGAAGCCACAAGTGCCGTGTATGTTATCGATGAGATTGATCGCAGTCTTCACCCGATTCTCGTCTGGAAATTCTTGGAATACTTCCTGAAGTCGTGTACATCTTGCAAGAGCCAGATGATTGTAACGACACACGAGTCGAACCTCCTCGATCTAGACTTGCTACGTCGTGATGAAATCTGGTTTTCGGAGAAGGATCGAAGTTGTTCAACGCGACTCTACTCGCTGATGGATTTCAAAGTGCGCGATGATCTTGCAATCCGCAAACACTATCTTCAGGGGCGTTTCGGCGCTATACCCTTCTTGGGTAATCTCGACTGTTTGGTAGGTAATGGTAATGAGGATCGGCAGGATGAGCCTTCTCCAGCGTAAGCCTCGTCCTCTAACTCGTGATACTGACAGTCTTAGAAATGACCGTTTGTTTATCATCGCGTGCGACGATACATACGCGCCCAAGCAGTATTTTGATTTCTTCCGGATTCCACGCGTAAAGATTCACGTTGTTCCTACGCCCGACGGCACGTCAGCCGCTCAACATGTTCTAGGAAGAATTTTGCAATTTGACCATGAACCAGGCGACGAACTTTGGATGGTGCTCAACACCGATCACTGCACCGCCGGAACCCATCTCACCAGCTTCCTCCAAGCTGTCAACGAGGCTCGACGACAGGGAGTAAATGTCGCCTTGAGCAAACCATGTTTTGAGCTTTGGCTACTGCTACATCATCTTGATGCGGCTGCTGTAACCGGACTTGCAGATGCGCATGCAGTCATCCAGGCGCTACGGACAACTTTAGGACAATATAACAAGACGCAGCTAAGAAAGTCCGACTATCCCCTGACGTTCGTTATTGAGGCTTGCCAAAGGGCGGAAAGACTGGACTCAGTCGTTGGAGGCGGAGAGCTTCCCGCTGGTAACACAAGCCGCATATATTTGCTTTGGAAAGCGATCGTTGCCAAAGCTCTACCGACGCAGCTTCCCGCGGAACTCAGAGTTCTACTGCCAGTTGGAGCCGCCGCCGGGAATGAGTCTAGAACATTAAGCAGCTGAGCGCAGCTATCGCGTCACCCTGGTGCCAGGTGGCCCAGGTTCGCCCTTCGGTCGGGCTAACCTGGGATCACTGCCAACGGAATCCTGCCCTAACCGCTATGCGCTCTTGGCCTGCCAGGATTTCATCTCGTCGGCTGAGGGGCCGTACATGCCGGGGATCTCGATCTCGTTCAGCCGCAGATACACGCCCAGCTGGGCGCGATGATGGATCAGGTGGTTCATCACCACGCTGCGGATGACGATCGACCGCGGCATGGAGGGGATGGTCTGTCCCGCTTTTGATCTCAACGTCCAGATCACGGCGAGCTGCTCGTCCGTGGCAGCCTCAATCGCCGTGCGTCCCGCGCGTACATTCTTGTCGAAAGACTCGAGTAGTTCCTGCCGCGTTTTCGGTTCGAAGGGTTTGTAGGTCGCCGGATCCAGCTCCAGCACTTCCTTGGTCATGGTCTCCTTCGCCCAACCCGGCAGCTCGGCAACATGGCCAGCGAGCCGGCCTAACGACATCGATTTCTGGTGCGGCTGGTAGTCGGGAATTCTTTCCGGAACACGTTCCAGCAATTTGCGTGTACTCGCCATCTCCTGGTCGAACTCGGGGAGAAGCATGTCTCGAATAGCCATCGAACACTCCCAGCCGCGCTAGCGGCAACTGAGCCAGGATATCAACAATCCGAGGCCAAGGAATTAAGCGGCAGCAACTCCATGCTGGCAAAAAGACGTGCCGATTTAGTGCGCCGGCGCGAGATGCCGAACGCTGCGCAGAAGAGGCCCGCTCCCCCAGAAATCGCATCATCCGGAAATGCCTTCCAACGCCGCCAGGACGGTCGCGTCGTGAGCTGGCTCGACCGTCCGCAGGTCGAGGAGCACGTTGCCGTCTTCCACGCGAGCGATGATGGGCGTTCCCCACTGGCGCAGGCGGCGCAGGAGTTCATCGGCGCTGTTGTTCTGGCTGCGAATGGCGAGCGCTCGCGTCGGCAAAGTTGACCCGGGCGCCGAGCCACCGCCGAGGACCGAGCGTGATTCGATAATGTCGATCTGCAGTTGAGGCGAGCTAATTCGTAGTTGCCGAGCGATGTGTTCGGCCCGATGCGCGAGGTCGTCTTCGGAGAGGCGCATCATGCGCAGCACCGGAATCGAATCGTAATCCTCGCGAAGGTAGGCCAGCAGCGTAGCCTCCAATGCGGCGTAGAACATTTTGTCTACGCGGAGGACGCGGAAGAGAGGATTGGAGCGGATCTTCGCGACCAACTCGGGACCGCCGCTGATGAGGCCGGCTTGCGGGCCGCCGAGCAGCTTGTCGCCACTGTAAGTAACGACGCCGATGCCGGCGCGGAGGCGGTCGGCGATCATCGGTTCGCCGCTTATGCCGACCCGGCGGAGGTCGAACAGTTCGCCACTGCCCAGGTCTTCCATCACCGGGAGGTTGTGCTTGCGGCCTAGCGCGGCAAGTTCTTCCAGCGAAGGCTGCTGGGTGAAGCCAACAATTTGGAAGTTGGACCGATGGACGCGCAGCAGCAGCCTTGTTCTCTCGGTAATGGCCGCTTCGTAGTCGGCGATGCGGGTGCGGTTCGTCGTGCCGACTTCACGAAGGATTGCGCCCGATTTGGCCATGACATCTGGAATTCGGAACGAACCGCCGATCTCGACCAACTCGCCGCGCGAGACAATCACTTCCCCGCCCTCGGCCAGCGCGTTCAACGTTAGCAGCACGGCGGCGGCGTTGTTATTGACGACGATGGTGGAGACTTCTCGCCCGGCAGAGTTCAACAGTTTCGCAAGTAAGCGACTGACGTGGCCATCGCGTTTGCCGCGTTCGCCGGTGGCGAGATCGAATTCCAGGTTCGAATAGCCGCTTGAAATCTGGGTGACGTGTTCGAGGGCAGAACCGCTGAGCGGTGCGCGGCCGAGATTGGTGTGAAGGATGACGCCGGTGGCGTTGATGACCGGACGTAGCGAGTAAGAGAGACCGGTCTGCAGTCGCTGTGCGATTGTTGGCGATAGTTGATCGATCGCAGCGTTGAGCTGGGGTTCGTCGAGGTCGCCTGCTGTGACTTTGGCGCGGAGGTCTTCGATGGATGCGCGCGATGCTTCGAGCGTGGCGGCGTGGCCAAATTGTTGCGCCAGCGTTTGCAGAGCTTCGTTACGAAGCAGTTCGTCGATGGAGGGCAGCAGACGGAAGAGATCAGGATTGGAAGTGGCTTTCACGGTTGGAATAGTTTGCGCGTTCAGCAGTGCAGTTTCAAGTTTCGAGAAGAACATTGCACCACAGAGGCGCAGAGTCAATGCAGATTGCCTGAGCGGCAAAGACCAGCTTCATCGCTGCAATAGGGATGCTTCGACTCGTCCGCCAAAGGCGGGCGGGCCCGCTCAGGATGACCGCCGGAATAAAGGGACGGCTCGCTCAAGATGACACGTGGCAAATAACCCACAGATGACAGCAAATTTCCGCTCGCGAAGCGATGCCTTACCTCCAGCGGAAGACGCGGCGCAGCAGCAGGCCGATCACTATCCCGCCCGCTATGAACCCGGCGGCCCGTTGCCGATCGAAGAGGCCGACGAAGCGCGTGCCTGATTCGGTAATCTCCAAGGCGCCCACCGGTCTGGCCCTGACCATTCCCCCGCCACCACCGCCGCCGTTTGTCTTCTCCGACTCGGAGTCCGCGCCTCCACCACCGCCCGCACCCAGGCAGTAGCTGACGCGAGCAATGGGAATGATGGTTTTGCCGTGGGCTTCGATGGGGTCGCCGAAAACATTTTGTACCTGCGCGGTGACGGCCAGGTGGTCGACCAATGTTTCGAGCATTTCTTTGGGATCGATCATGGAAAATTCCTTTTGAAAACCACATCCACAGAGATGACGCCCCTCAGCCCGGAGGTGCTGTTCCTGAGGTCTGTGTCATAGCTGGTGTCGCCGCTCTGCGGCTCGGTTCTTTTTCCCCTTTATCGGGGGCTGACGCCCCCGCCTAACAGCATCTCGCCGCTGCGCGGCTAGTTTTCACGCTCGTTTGATGCGAGGCTTCCCACCGTTTCGTTTACCGAGTGAAAAAAACAGGTCCCTCCACTCGGACTCAACCACCCCGCCAGACGCAAAAGCGGCGCCCGTCGGGGGCCCCGGTCAAGTCCTCGGTTGGGATGACACATCAGAAAAGTCGCGTGCCGGGCGGACGATCACGCAACCAAATCGTAACCGTTTTCGTCAGTTCATCCTACTTCGACCAGGCCGTAGCGCCGGTTCCAGTGGCTGCGCAGGTGTTGCACGGCGCGGGCGATCTCGTCCTTGGTGAGATCGGCATTCGGACCGGCAAGCACGTAGCGCGCCTCTTTGCGCGCGGCTTCCAGCAGATCGCGATCGCGCAGCAAGTTTGCCACGCGGAAGTTCGGCATGCCCGCCTGCCGCGTGCCAAAAAATTCTCCCGGACCCCGCTGCTGCAAATCCAGCTCGGCAATCTCGAAACCATTTTGCGTGCGAACCATGGCGTCGAGACGCTGCTGGGCTTCGATGGAAACTTTCCCGCCGGTCATGAGAACGCAATAAGACTTGGCTGAGCCGCGGCCAATACGTCCGCGCAACTGGTGAAGCTGCGAGAGGCCGAAGCGTTCGGCGTGTTCGATGACCATGATGTTGGCGTTGGCTACGTCGACGCCGACTTCGATGACTGTGGTGGAGACGAGCACGTCGATCTCGCCGCGCTGGAAACTGGCCATGGTGGCGTCTTTGTCGTCGGCGCTGATGCGCCCGTGCAGCAAGCCAACGTGCAGGCTGGCGAACTCGTGGCTGCGCAAGCGGTCGTGCATCTTGATGGCGGCCTTCAATTCGCCCTCACCGGGGCCCCCGGCGCGCCCGCTGTTGGCGCGTTGGGGCGTGATCGCGCCCTCTTCGATGACGGGATAGACGATGTAGGCTTGGCGTCCGGCAGCAACTTGCTTGCGCACGAAATCCCAGACTTCGCTGGAGCGCTCGTCGCCGACGAGGCGGGTGGTGATGGGCGTGCGTCCGGGCGGCAACTCGTCGAGGACGCTGGTGTCGAGATCGCCGTACAGTGTGAGCGCGAGAGTGCGCGGGATGGGTGTCGCGGTCATCACCAGGACGTCGGGTTCGGCGGCGTTATTAGAATCGGCGGAGTCGGCCTTCTTCATCAAGCGAAAGCGCTGCAGCACGCCGAAGCGGTGCTGCTCGTCGACGACCACCAGGCCAAGCTTGTCGAACTCGACCGTTTCCTGGATGAGAGCATGGGTGCCGATGACCAGTTGTGCGTTACCCTGCGCGATGTGGTGACGCGTCTGCTTCTTGCGGCTCGACTCTTGCGATCCAGTGAGCAAGACGATGCGATATCCAGCGGCTTCGAGGATGCGCCGCGCCGACAGGTAATGCTGCGTGGCGAGAATCTCCGTCGGCGCCATGAGCGCGACCTGGTAGCCGTTCTCGATGGCGATGACCGCGGCCTCGAGGGCGACGATGGTCTTGCCGGAACCGACGTCGCCCTGCAGCAGGCGGCGCATGGGAGCGGGCCCGGCCATGTCGGCTGCGATCTCTTTCAGCACGCGCTTCTGCGCGCCAGTGGGATGAAAGGGCAGGATGCGCTTAATCGCAGCGCGCACGCGGTCGTTGATCTGGAAGGCGACGCCAGTCTGGGCGCGCATCTTGCGGCGCTTGAGTTCGAGCCCGAGTTCGAGGAAGAACAGCTCCTCGAAGATCAGCCGGATCAGCGCCGGGGTTCGAGCGGCCTGCAACTTGGTCAGGCTCTCGCCCACCTCAGGCCAGTGCGAATGCCAAAAAGCGCGGCGACGATCGATCAGCTCCAGGCGACCGCGAACCGATGCGGGGATGGCATCGGGAAGGTCCTGGTCGAGGTTCTCCAACATGGCGTGAATGACGCGACGAAACCAGCGCGCGGTGAGACGGCCATTGCCGGCGGCTTCGTAGATAGGAACGATGCGGCCGACTTCGAGCGATTGGAGCGCCTGATCTTCGCTGGCGGCTTCGGCTGCCGAGGGATCGTGGAGGATTTCGAATTGCGGCTGCATGATCTGGAAGCGGTGCCCGCCGCGATCGCCGGCTTCCACTTTGCCGTACAAAGCGACCAACATGCCGGCGCGGAATTTGTCCTGCAGATAAGTGGCGTTGAACCAGATGCACTTGAGCGTGTCCCGGCCCTGGCCGACGGTCATTTCGAAGAGAGGCATGCGGCGGGTGCGGAAGAGTCCGAAGGTGCGCACCTCGGCGATGACGCTGGCCATCTCGCCGGGGCGCAGCTCGCCGATGCCACGCGGGTTGAGACGGTCTTCGTAGCGGAAGGGCAAATGGTAGAGCAGGTCTTCGACCGTGCTGATGCCCTTCTCCAGCAAGATCTGGGCAAACTTGGGTCCGATGCCTTTGACGTACTGCACGTTGGTCGCGAGATCGAGCACAGAGCGATGGTAAATGAAGGGAAGCTGTCAGCCTTCAGCACTCGGCATTCAGCCCGCCTATCTCTTGGACTGAATGCTGTGGCTGAGTGCTGAGGCTGAATGTCGAGTGCGCGTTTTCTTGGCATCGTCGTGGCCGCTGGCGGTGTCCAACTGAATGCGTGCTGCGAAGACTTCTCAAACAGACGATTGCCGTGGTTGGCGGCAATCTCCTCTATTACTTTGTGTTGATGCCGCATCTGCCGCCCGCGGGACGGCACCGTCCGGACCGGTTGGATCTTGGCCTGATCGCAGATTTCTGGGTATGTGTGGTGTTGTATGGGGTGCTTGAGTTGTTGGATCGGAAGTGGCGGAGCAGACGATTGGCGCGGTGAATGTGTGGCGCAGCTCTGCGGCGTGGGGTCATTGCGAGCAGCTGCAGGACAAACGCGCCGGATTGTCCTGGATAGTTATCAGCCATCAGCTTGGGGTGCGGAGCCACTTCGGGAGAGTTCCGATCGATTCGGCCAAAGAGTTTTTCACGGCGCGCTTGGTCGACGAGGGCTAGAAGTTAAGAACTAAGGAGACTCTGCTTAAGTCACGGCAATTCCCTCAGCGGCTGAAGCCGAAGTGATTCTGCGGCATTTACCGACGGCCTCAAGGCCGTCCCCTTCAAGAAATCAGACTTAATCAGAGTTTCCCTAAAGGCGAGGGGCTAAAGGCGCATAGCGATCCCCGACCCGCGACCATTAGCCAATGGCGACTAGCGGCCTGCCTGCGCTACCATCAATTACCCATGAAGCAGGCCGTCTTCCGCGAACGCAACAAGCGCTACTATCGCGTTCTGCACACTCCCATCTGGATCTGGGTCTTCTGGGTGCTGCCCGGATACCCGCTCACCTACGACCTCTACACTCACGGGCCGGACCGGCGTCACTGGATCTGGCTGGCGATCGTGCTGGCCGCCGTGGTGTGGCGCGGTCTCGCCGGACGTCTGCCCGGATGCGAGCCGCGTCCTTACATCACACACTATGGCATCCATCAGCCTAATCTGCCTTATCGCGTGGTTTGCTACACGGCCGCGTGGATCGACATCATCGTCCCTTACACGCTCAACCTCATCGGGTTGGTTATCGCCTCTATCGAGGGCCGCTGGATGCTGAAGCAGCTCTACAGCAACCTGTACTATCCGCTGGCGCTCGCCGTCGTGCTGGCGACGGTCTTCGACTGGACGCCGCGCGCCCGCCGGGACACCTTCAGTGAAGGCGTTGAGCGGGCCTGGTTCTACGTTGCCATCTGGACGGTCGTGCCCACGCAAGTCATCAACTGGGCTGCCTGGCGCTTCGGCAAGTTCATAGATCTTTCGCCCTTGCCGTTGGCCCGTCTCCGGCTCGTCATCTGCCTGGTCTCGACCGCGCTGTTTTTCTTTCTGGGATACGCCGAGAAGCTGCCGCGCAGCCAGCGGCATTATGAAGGAATTGCGGCCGCGGGAGTGTAGAAGCAGTGGTGGGGATCAGGGGGATGGGAGCGCCATTTACGGATTAGGGTCACGGAACTACCCCGCCCAAGGAACCCGGCTTGGGCGGGCACCCTCAAGGTGGTAGGCTGGGCCACCCCCCCCACTACGTGGTCTTCAATCGACATGGGATTTATCCGAAGTGCAGCCCGTGGTACACGGAATTAGATCATGAGCTACGAATTAGAGCTTGGTCCCCGGCAAGTTCAGGCGCCAACAAAAAAGGCGGCCCATTGAGCCGCCCTCTCCGATCGTTCGAACTCGAGACCTACAGAACCTGTACGTTCTCCGCCTGCCAGCCCTTGGGCCCTTTGACCACGTTGAACGAGACCGCCTGACCTTCCTGCAAGCTGCGGAAGCCATTGGTCTGGATCGCAGAATAGTGAACAAATACGTCTTCCCCATTCTGCCGGCTGATGAAGCCGTAGCCCTTCGCGTCATTGAACCACTTAACTGTTCCTTGTTCCATAGTGATGCATATTCCTTAAAGTTGATGTAGCTGCAATTCGATCGGGATGTGATGCAGGCAGGGATTGCTGCTAGGCACGAACTGCTGCGTACAACGTCGATCAATCGAGCGCCCTCATCATAGCAAACCGGGCTGCCAAATCCCAAGCAATTTTGCCGCTGCGGACTCCGCCAGATTAAGCAACATTTGTTTTCTATGCGCGCTAGCTTCTGCATCGCGTCAGGCCGCAGTGACCGCGGTTCAACCGCCTGCGAAAAAAGGCCAGCGGACATAAATCCGGCGGCGGGCTGCCGGCGCTCGAACTTAACACGGGAGATGAGCCGATCTCTGCCAGGTGTGTTCATCCTAGAGAGGATGCAGTTCTCGCCGTTCTTGATCGGCTGAGCGGGCACAATTTTGGGCACCACGCAATGATTGAGCGCAAAGAGAATGCCGCTCAAACTCTGCTATTTGCCTCCAACGATTAAGCTAAAATTGGTCGGGGAGAGAGGATTTGAACCTCCGACCCCCTGGTGTACGAAGCTCAAATGAGTGCATTGGCGATTTTGAGTCAACCGGGGAAGCGTTCTGTTGTCCAGATTGCAGAGTCACGGCCCGGGCACCTTGCATCGATCCGCCGTTTGCCAAATTGATTCGGGGTAGCTGGTTTGCTAAGGTCGTCGTTATGTCCGAGCGCTCCACCGAGCAGATACGCGAATTGCTCGACTCCCTTTATCGCGTCGAGTCGGGACGAATCCTGGCAACTCTGATCCGCTTGCTCGGGGACTTTGATCTTGCCGAGGAGGCGATGCACGAAGCCTTTGCGGCTGCGCTGAGCCTGTGGCCGACGAGTGGAGTGCCCGGCAACCCGCGGCCATGGTTGATTTCGACGGCCCGATTCAAAGCCATTGATACTCTGCGTCGACGGGCAAGATTTGATGCGTCTCAAGACGAGCTCGTGCGATATCTCGAAGCGCAAGGAAGTTCGGCGGAAAATTCCAAGGAAGAGGACAGCCTTGAGGATGATCGGCTGCGCCTGATTTTTACCTGCTGTCATCCATCTCTAGCGCCGGAAGCGCACGTTGCGCTCACCTTGCGTGAGGTCTGCGGGCTGACCACCGAGGAGATAGCGAAGGCCTTCCTCACCACTCCGCGTACGCTGGCGCAGCGCATTGTGCGCGCCAAGACAAAGATTCGAGAGACGCGGATTCCGTACGAGGTGCCGACGCCGCAGGAATTGCCGGAGCGACTGGGCGCGGTGCTTCAGGTCATCTATCTCGTCTTTAACGAGGGTTATTCGGCTGCGGCGGGAGCGGAGGTAACGCGGGCCGAACTGACCGGCGAGGCGATTCGATTGGGCCGGTTTCTGATGGAACTCCGGCCAGAGCCGGAAGGCGTTTTTCCGGAAATCCTGGGCTCCGAAATAACGGGGCTGCTTTCCCTGATGTTGCTACAGCAATCGCGTCGCGCCGCGAGAACCTCTCCGACCGGAGAGCTGATTTTGCTGGAGAACCAGGATCGCTCGCTCTGGAACCGGGAGCAGATCGCGGAGGGAGTGGCATTGCTGGAGAAAGCCCTGACGTCCCGCCGCTTCGGCTCTTACACTCTGCAGGCTGCGATTGCTGCCGTTCATGCGGAGGCGGAATCGGTGGCTACGACCGACTGGCGGCAGATTGTTGCGCTCTACGACCGATTGCTACGAATTCAGCCTTCGCCAGTTGTGCAGCTCAATCGTGCCGTCGCAATTGCCATGCGCGATGGTCCAGAGGCCGGTCTGACGCATATCGACGCGGTCTTGGCACATGGCGAATTGGCGAACTATTACCTGGCGCATTCAGCCCGTGCGGATATGTACCGCAGGCTCGGCAGGACGGCTGAGGCTCGGTCCGCTTATGAGAAAGCTCTGGCGCTGACCCAACAGGAACCAGAGCGGCAATTCCTCGAGGAGCGGATTCGGCAGTTGAAATGAAGCCAGACTCGTAAGAAGCACGCAAAGATCGTTAAAGGTGGCCAAACGCCGGGTGCCCCCACTCATTCCTGTTTCTGGAATGAGTGGGAGTGCAGGTAGCTCGATTGACTCTTGATCCCACACATTCGAAACCCGCGAATGTGTGGGGCACCCGGCTAACCTTTCGTGCGAAGGGGAAGCTCAAAACGGAAATTCCGGGTACACTCGGAAAGATTCTGTCCAACCGAGCCGAAAGCAGAAAACGGGTTGCTGATCGTGGGGTCAGAATACCGGAAGAGGAGCGGGTATGAATGACCATATTAATGTTGATCCCAGTTGTTATGGGAGGAGATGGGTCGCCTACTTGGATTTACTCGGTTTCGGTGAATCAGTTCGCACCGAAAACTGGGTTAACATCTTCTCAGATTACACACTAGCTAGCCATTGAGCATTTCATCCGTGAGAGTCATGTGGATGCGCCAACCATTGAAAAAGTATGGTTTTCTGACACGTTCATTTTGTTCTCACCCGACGATACTGCCCTGTCTTTTACTGCCATCGAGTCAGCGGCCAGATTGTTCGTAAATTCTCTGGTATCTCGTGGCATTCCCATCCGTGGGGCTATATCCTGCGCTGACCTCTACGCTGATAAAAAAAATAGCCTTTTCTTCGGAAAAGCACTCTTAGAAACATACCACTACGGAGAAAATCAGAACTGGATTGGCCTTGTTCTAACCCCTTCTTCCGTTGAACAAATGACCGTCATAGGTATCCCTGCCGATCAACGTCTGGACTACAGGTACTGGACGATCCCCTACAGAAGGCCCGATGAAGCACTCCCAAAAACACTACCCGCCTTGGTCATCGGTGGTTCCATTCTTGGCTATAATGATTGTCTTGATGAGCTGCGTAAAATGAAAATAAGGTTTGAAGGTACTGACTACATAACGAAGTATGAAAATACGATAAGGTTCATTGAGGCAATGCAATGCCCACTCCCTCTAGATAAAATCTGATATTGTCGGGTGCCCTTCGGATGCGGCTAGCCGCCGCTTCCGTCATGGCAGATCGTCAGGGTAATGCGATAAACCATGTACGCGACAACGAACGGAAGGATTGGAAATTGCGCCAATATCAGAAGCCACCGGAGGGGTCCCTCAAAGTTTCGGAAGGGAATCGCGAATGTTCCGACAATTGTCGTTACTATTCCCGCAGCGACACCCAAAGCCGTTGACTTTAGGACCCTCTCGTTCATGCTTTTGCTCATAACCTCTCGGAACGCCATGTACCCACCGTATAGAGGGACAAGAATGTAGGGATAGGATCTTGAACATAAACTTCAAACTTCGTCCCAGATGTTAACCGAAATATTGGCACGACGGCTTTTGCTATTGCCACCGCGACGACTCCACCCATTGCAGCCAACAGCGCAAATGTCAACGCAACGAAAACCTTAAGAACCTTAGGCATTTGGCTTCACCCCCTCTATCTCATCAGTCGGGTGCCCCACTCATTCGCGGGTTTCGAATGAGTGGGACCGCGAGGCGGAACACGTTATCCTGAGTGGCCATTCCTGACAATTCACTTTTACCAGGCCCTCTTCGCCGCAAGCATACGTCCGGAAGCTGCTCCATTTCCACTCTTCGGGTTTTTCCGCCAGACCTCGCTTCACCGGGTTCCGATGCATGTAGCGCAGCTTCTCGATGCGTTTTTCCGTGCTGCATACATTGAAGTCGTAGAAACGCTTTTGCCAGATCGGGCCCGTGCGCATGCCGCCGCGGTGAAGCAGCTTCGTGAATCGCTCTTTCACCACTTTCATCACCACAGAAGGATTTCCCACCTCCGGCTCGGTTATCAGAAGATGGAAATGTTCGGGCATTACCACGTAGCCGATTACGACGAAGCGATACTTTTGCCGGGCGCGCTCCAGGACACGCAAAAACAGGTCACGGCGTTCGCCGCTGTCAAGCTCCGGACGGCGCCGATAACAACTGCAGGTTATGAAGTGCAGATCGTGCCCACCATACCAGCGCTCCAAACCTCTCGTCATGCCCCGAAAGTATCGGGGGCAGATCATTGCCGTCTGTGATGGGACCTACCGAAGGCTGTGACTCGCGGCACCCACTCATTCGAACCCACTCATTCGAACCCCGCGAATGAGTGGGGCACCCGGCCACGGCTCCGCTTACGAGAAAGCTCTGGCGTCGACCCAACAGGAACCAGAGCGGCAATTCCTGCAAGGGCGGATTCGGCA